>Ga0065711_1042417_pt1 | contig 15398 bp, 11 predicted proteins | sample Hoacrofraction12_FD_59098 | JGI IMG/M metagenome (GOLD analysis project Ga0065711, IMG submission 59098) | Hoatzin crop microbial communities from Cojedes, Venezuela - Epithelial fraction 12 v2 (version 2) | ecosystem: Host-associated > Birds > Digestive system > Esophagus > Crop | place... | reverse complement strand
CAGGTAGGGGCGGGCGGCAGGGCCCCGGGCCGGTCCTTTCTCAAGCGTCGGGGCCGGGCCCGGTGTAGGCAACGGGTCGGCGCCAGGCCCGGTGGGGCACGGTTGCCACCCTCCCCGCTGCTCGGTGCCCCGGAACGGCGTCAGGACTCGGGTTACTGGTGCGGTGCTGGTGCGCTGCGCCCTCCCTCCCTGCCTCCCAGTAGCGGGGAGGGCGGCTTGCTGGTCGGGCGCTGGTCGGAGCGGGAGCGGGCCGGCCCCTCCGCTGGCCCCGGCGGGTTTGGGGCGGCCGGGGGCCTGCGCTGGCAGATCCCTTTTACTTGTTGCCTTGCCTGACCAGGTACCCGCGCCAGTGAATTTCAGGTTGCCACGAGCTGGAGCCACAGTAATTTTCTCTCGATAATTCATTAAGCCAGGTATTTAGAGCCTGTTTTCCCCCCTACAAGATTATAGAAATAACAGAGCAATTTCAGCTTAAGAGTTTTTAGCTCTCTGTGGCACAGAAATCTCAGCAGAACTTCCCATTCAAAATGACAGCGTGCTATGTTGATACATAACATGTCTTCTCTGTTGAAAAACTTGCTGGCTGACCTTCTCGGGGTCTTCTCTGAATACTTTAAAGACACTAACCACTATCTGACTAAAAATACACCTAAAAGACAACGCAGAACTGGCTTATTAAGTGAAACAGATGTCAGCAGATCAGATTTGTGTGTGCTTACATATTTATCTGTTACTCTCTTGATCGAATAAAGAACGCTGTTGGCTGCAACACCCTTTTATCTTGGGCAATATCCGTCTGCATTAGGAACAGAAAGGTGCAGTTGATCATCTTCAAGCAGACAAGTGTGCAGGCAAGAGGTGACTTGCAAGAGGGACACGTCTTCTATGATGGTGACGTTTAGATTCAAAAGATTCTCTGATTCCAGATGCTTAAATCCTCAAAAAAAATTCTCAGGGACAGTTTAAAGCACAAGCAAGAAATTTCAAGAGAGCTAACGTGTATGCTTGTATACACACACAAACTAGAATACCAGCAACAGAGAATTTAATTCTCTCCTTTGTGTCCTGAGAGCTTATGGATTTCAGAGCTAAAACTATCTGCCTGTCACCTGCGCTGAAGCGTTGCAGATGTATTGATGGCTTCCTTTCCAGGAAGGACAGCCCATTTACCTGGCCGTGAAGGGAGTAGTATTTGATGTCACTTCTGGAAAAGGTGAGTTTGCTCTCCTCTGCTGTCTGCTTTCGTTTTCATGCTATTATTCAGTCATTAGTTTTTAAATATTCCCAATGTATTAGAAGCCTGCAGTTCAGTCGCAACAAAAAGAATATACTTTTTTCCTTTTCAAAAAACCCCCTCGATTTTCCTCCTCTGACACCTCCCCCGCTACGGTTTTGTCTAGAGCTTACACAGCGTCAGCTCTGCCACAGCTTCGTACCTCCTGTGGCGCGGGTGTTGGCCTACCCCTGCTGTCCACAGAACTCTTGGAAGAGTTGACTGTGATTCCGAAGGGGAGAGGAGAGAGAAGTCATTTTCTTCCCCTTTAAAACTTTCTTACACTTAAATGATTTATTTCTGTATTTGCTGTTTGTGCCTTCCCTAAGAAATACAAATGTTTTCATCTGAACTTCTGTTGCTTAATCCAATTTGCAGTTCTAATGATGAAAAGACAGTAATGCTTTTAACTGTGAGTTAGCCGAAATAATCTTTACGAATTGTATCTTGGGATTTTACTGGTTTGTTTGGTTTTTTTAATGCAAATGAGGAACGGTAGCGCACTTGCTGTAAAATCACTTGCTGTAAAATGCTTGAAAGGACCAAAGGGGTCCTGGTGCCTCGCCTCCGTGTGGGAACAGGCAAACCAATGGCTCGCTGCTTTGTTTGCACTAAGCTTGTAAACGCAGCTCGTCTGGACATACACGTTGGGTGATCTTCAGATCTAAAGGAGACGAGGCTTGCCACTGCAAATTCTGGAGTCTGCAAACCCCTCGCGAGAATGTAAAGCACAGCTCCCTGAAAAATACGTAATTTTTAAGACCACAGTATAGGCGTTCAGCACTGTGTTGTACATCTCTGCCCTCTGTTTCTTAGGGACTGGGATATATTATGACAAAGTACCAAATCAAAAGTCAGTTTTGGAAAGAAGAGCCTTGGAGTCGATTTGTTCCTTTCAGTTCACTGACAAGCGTAACACGCTGGTGAAACGCAGGGGCTGAACATACCCTGTACATTGTCAGATCATCACTGGATTTTTGTTGTTTTTTTTTAATCTGACAGAATTTTACGGAAAAGGAGCCCCATACAATGCTTTGGCTGGAAAAGACTCAACAAGAGGAGTTGCAAAGATGTCTCTGGACCCAGCGGACCTTACGCATGACATAGTAAGAAACTGGACTATAGTTTAATTCCATTTTGCAAAGCTTTATTCTTTTGGTAAGAAACTGGACTATTAGTTTAATTCCATTTTGCAAAGCTTTATTCTTTTGCAAGATGATGAATTATAATATTTAATGTATTTATATTCATTTAAGTTGATCAATATAATTTAAAACCGAAATGCATTAATATTCTTTAAATACATAAAATGGATATGTATTTAATGCTCACGAAAGCTGCGGTGCTAACAGTTTTGGAGAGGAAAGTTTTTAATCTGTGGAACCAATACAATTTATGTAAGCATGTAAAGGGGAAATTACCTGCCGCTTAGAAAGATGCTTCCAAAGAGAGTAAATCACTTTATTAATTGATTTAGTTCAGCCTGTGTCACTGATGTGGCAGTGGACGCTACCTCTGGCAGTGGCTTGTTGCTTGGTTGAGGTGCGATGTACTTACGCAGGGGAAATGAAGGGAGATTAACAGTTGTTTGACCTGAACATATTAAAGTTTTGTCAAGGCTGAATTTGAATGAAAAGAATAAAATTACAGGTTATACTATCAATTTTGTTAACCATGCTCTGCAAAGTAAACCCAAAAGGTTTTACCCAAAGTAAACCCTAAATTTTATAGCAATCAATAAAAATGAAAAATGCATGTAAATATCTGTATTTTTATTTCTTTGAGACAGGACTTTCATTTCCATATTTCATTTAGACAGGACTCACAGAAGAGGAACTGAAGTCCCTGGATGATATCTTCAATAATGTTTATAAGGCCAAATATCCAATTGTTGGCTATACTTCTCGACGAATTCTGAATGAGGATGGCAGCCCAAATCTAGACTTTAAACCTGAAGATCAGCCACATTTCAACATTAAAGATGAATTTTGAGAAACATTTTTGGACCTAGAGAATGCGTGGGGAGAAGCATGATAGAATACTAGATAGATCCCCTGTTTTCTGGAGATCATGACAACAGTTAGCTATCACGAGTCAGTTTTCTGTTTAGAAAATATGTGTGTGTGTACACACACAGTTTACATAGCATTCTTCCTTCCAGGAAACAAACAGATCTGTATTAGTGTCATATACTTGGGCTGCTTGCTCTGAATTACGGGAATTATTTCATATGAAAGTTCTTTCTGCCTGGATTTCTCTGGTTACAAGTGTGTAATGTAAAATGACATTCCTTAGAAGAGATAAGGAAGTTTTTAATGGTTGAAATGTGACTGGTCTTTTTGTAAATCCAAAGTTGTTTCCCCTTGGAAGGGTGTGAATGCATTATCTGGACAAGCTAACATCAATTCTCTGTGCTTCATGTGAGCATATGTACAAACAGGTGTAATAGATGCTGACATTTTAAAAAGCACCGTGGGATTTAATATTTGATAGGTTTGAGGATACTGGATATAAAACCACTCAATCTCTTAAAATGCAGTTACTTTGGAATATTTATACACAGCCTACAGCTGTAAACCAAGAAAAGTAAATCTTTTTTTCCCCATGAGAACCACTGTGACTATTTTAAGTAAGACTATTATTATGTTAGTTTTGAATAAATGACACTAATTCTTTAAAATCGTTATCAAAGATGCCATCTGTATTAGATTTTGATGATTTCCTTCTAGCTTCCTCCACTCTCTCTGACGAAGAAAGGAAATGGTAGCCCACTGTTCACCACATACTCTTACAGCACAAGTTTATCATAGTAGTTTAGTATCCTGTGGGTATTATTAGCATCTTTATTATTGACAATTTCAGCTCTCATTTTTAATTTCTGTTAGTTTTTCTTTGTTCTTACTCTGGCTTCGTTATTGCTGTTGCAGTGAAGTTTGCTTTCCTATGTTCCTCCTCCTTTTAACCTAATACAAAATTGCAGATCCTGTGGGGTGAGAGCAGACCCCCTTTATTGGGTTTCTCTGGTAGTCTTTCAGCAACAAGTGGGCCGTAAAAGCGTGCGCCATATGAATTGCTGCTAACCACTGACTTTCACTAACTTAGGTAGAATGTAAATTGTCATGTATGTGGATTTGTCTGCCACTGAGACAGGCTGAATTGACATGGAAGAACTGAGCAGCTGCTCCCAATTCTATATTAATAATATAGATATAATAAAAATACAACTCTGTTTTGTTCTGCTTCTGTAGCATTCTGGCCATTTTCTTTGAAAGAAAGATCTTACTAGATGTTTCTCCACTTTATGGTTTGTGGGGGACAGCTGCCTGTCAGTTGAATAACTAGAAAAGCCGTTTCTGTTTATTTATCATTTCTTTCACAGTGTTACAGATGTTGCTCTAAACTTGTTTTGTATCTTAACCATCAGACCACTTAATTTGCAGGAGGCACTCCATGGCCCCCCTGCTGTTGGATGGTGCTCTGGGGTGGAATAAATAATGTAGCATTTAAAAGAATACTGTTGCTTCAGAGAATTATTTTTGGTTTATTATTATTACTACTGCTGACCTCTTGATTAGATACCAACAACAGCTGGGAGTTGGCCCCGTGATGATGCCTGCCCACAGGTATGGTGTACACCTGCCATCTTTGCAGGAATGCCTGTGGGTTTGGTGGTAACGGTGGTTGTTCTTTTGCCAGCATTTCAGAAATAATTTTCCAGTGCCTACTCGTTGTTTGTTGTGGTTTTTTTCTTCCCTTGTTTTCCTTTCCTTACATTCTTCCTTATGGGACAACTTCAGCAGTTGTGCTACCGTGATTACTGTAATAGTCTTGGCTTCATCTGGGATCAGCATATCCAGCTGCATTTCAAAAATGTTGTAGCTAGATTTGAACTCCTCACCACGGAGTGCCTTGCTGTTACTCTTCTCTCCCTGCTTTTCCTTTTCACACTATGACGGTCGCCTTTGCTGATCTCGAAGCGGATAACTCTGCTTCTGTTTGTGCTACATTTTGGGTGCGTTTCGGTGAAGAAACCCTCCTGTTGCAACAGGCAACGGTGACAAAAAACCCCGCTCTTGCAGCGTGAGATCCCTGTGAATGCAACCTGCCCTCGCTCAGAGGGAGATGCGCTAGTCCTTCCTTTCTCTTGTTAAAGACAAGATTATCACAATTGATTGCATTTTAGAATGCGAAACGCTTCCTTTTTGTTTTTATTTCAGTTTGGGAACTGAAGGATTTGCATTTAATTGCTTCCTAGGCTACTTCACTTGAGGTTCCCACTCAGTAGAAGAGTGTTAAGATAATAAGGCTTTAAGTGGGCATACATCCATAGCACGTTTTCACTGACTACTTTTTAAAAATTAATTCAGAGTACCTCAGTATTTCTTTCAGTGTTAATTTAATGACACTGTTTTATGTCCAAGGTTGTTACTTGCCAACAGCCTGAAATCTATTTTGCTTAAAAGCAAACTGTCTGCTATGGTTGTTTTGTTCAGTATGTTGCATTTCCCTGACCTCTGTATTATTCCAGTCAGACAGGTGTCCTCACTATCTATATGTTGCAATCAAAACAAATTGTATGCTATCCTTGTTTTTTCAGTCAGCTGCATTTCCCTGACCTCTATTATTCCAGTAAAACAGGTGCCCTCACCATCTATAAATTGCACTCTCAACAAACAAGCTGTGTAAAGCCCTATTATAGCCCTCCTACTACTCCCCACCTCCTTTGGAGAGTGAACAGTTTCTTTTCAATTTACTTGCTGCTTCCAGATAACATTGCAAATGTCATTATTTTTGCTGTGCTGCTTCTAATCTGTGTCTTGCTAATTTAACATGGGTATCTGAATGGTCAATGTTTTAATGAATGTTGCGCCGAGAATTACCTTACTTTAGGATTTAATAATAGTTTACTCTTCAGAATGTTAAGAATTATCGGATGGGTTCATTGCTTAGAGGATGTGTAACCTGAGTTGCTCTTTCCCACCCGACACTTTTTTTCAGTCATCCCTCACTTTGATCCTAAAACATTTGACTTAACTTTTGTGACAGGATAGATTCTATCATCTGTACTTTAAGAAGGACTTCTCCGATTGCTAACTGGAGCAAGAGGACTAGTAATACAAGCAATCAAACTTTGGTAAAGGGGTTATGAAATGCAGATCAAAGAATCATCTTTGTTTTCGCAGCTGTAGAGACTGCAGTGAAGTGAAACCCTACGAAGAACATGTAAGGTGTGTTAGCAGCTGCTAGTGACAGTTACTACTTATTGCATCCTAATCTAAACAAGATCACCCGCCAGAATGCAGGGACTCCGAATCCTGCAGATTGAATAGCTGAGGTTTTTCCAAGAATTTGAGATTAGACATAAACGGAAGTTACTTCTTTTCTAACTGTACTGTCTATATGGACACCATACTTCTTGTGGCCCTGTGACAAAATATGAGCGTTTCATTGATTTAAGTGAATCAGTTTCTCTATTAGTTTTCTTATGCAGGAAAGGCCTTGTGGTACTTTGAAAACTGCAGCCTAGGCGAACAGTCTTTATGGTCTGATGATATCAGCTGTGAATTCATAACAACATAGGAATCAGTGCAGGATCATGTTTCAGGCTGCACCTGTCAGACCTGCCAGACTTTCACATTTCAGTAAAAATTGAAAGAGGATGCTTATCTGTTGAAGTACAGTGCTTTGGAGTGGGAGAAGCCTCAACACAGTTTGTAAATCACCTCCTTTAGTTTTTGTTTAAAAAACACCAGTGGACTACATACTCAACAAATGATAGTTTGGAAATTCGTTTAACTGCTGCAGTTTTTCCTTTGCAAGACTCCCAAGAACATCTAGAACACACTTGACGTCGCAGGAGAAAAAATAAGAAAAAAATATTTTAGCTGACTTTTCTAAATGTATTCTATCTCTTTTGTAAATAAATATACTTATCTGAAATGTGTTCAGTGTAATTTGCATCTGCTCAAAAGAAAAAAAGAGAGATGAAAAAAGAGAGATGAAAAGTTTCATATTAGAAGTCCGACGCTAATTTTTCAGCAGATCTGACTAAACTGAGAGGAGAAACATTAAAAAAACCATTCTGACTGCTTTTGTGAGTGAAAAAGCTGCCATTCAGTAGGATTCAGCTGCACATCAGTAAGATGTGCTGAGTAGCTCTGACTAGTATTTGCATATTTTCAGATGAACACTGGATATTCTCAGGGATATCTTGAAATCCCTAGAACTGAGGTAAGTGATGACAATCATACATTTTGTTATCCGTCATCCATTTATGCTTTTGCTTCATGTTTTTCTGTCCATACAGGGAACTATATATAAGCCATACAACTTACATGAGAAATCCATGCACCATAAGTAATATTCAGATAAAGTAAAACACACATGAACCTATAACCTGAAAGCTATTTATATGGTGTACAGAATGGCCGTTTTTGAAGAAAATCAGTCCTTGTCTGTGAACGCTTTGATTAAAACAAACTCAAAAAGCCCCTTAACTTTTAGATTTGTAATAGTTACTTCACTTGGAGTCCTATCTGGGAATGCTGATTCAGATAGTTATAATATGGAATGTATCTGGCTGCTTTGACAGAAAATCAGTGCTATATCAAAAGGGGATTGTTTTTTTCCACTCCATTCAATCAGAGTCTCAAAGAACTAAGCGTAGGTAGGTATCACTGCTAGAAGTAGTCTAATAACACAGGCATGATTTTGATCTTGGCATGACCAAAAAAACCCCTAACCCAGAAAACAGAATAGGTGGGAAATGAGACTGTACCTTCATGTGCTATTGAGACAATTTATACTGGTAAGGTAGATTTGGCAGAGCAGTACGTGCAGGTCTGATAACAGACAGTGCTTCCTATTTTTGCTTCTATCAAATATGGTCAATGACAACAATGTAAACTTGTACCCTTACCCATCTGTTGGTCTTTACGTAACACCTTCTGTTTTGGCTTTTTTCTTCCTGTTCAGTAGAAGGCGAGTCCTAATTTACTTGTTTACAAAACTTAAGCTTAGATCTTCTGGGGTTATCTGTTGACAAGAAATCCAAAATAACACACAGAAACTGAGATTAACATTCTTTGAAACATAAAGCTTGTGCACCTGGATGAACTGCAGAGGCACAGGAAATATTCTTGAATAAACAATTCCTTTTACTGTTTCCCATAGTTAATTTGTAACTGTTGCAATCAGAAATTCTGCACTGTTAATGAATGTTCAGATTACCGACTTCTGCAGTACTTCTTGACATGAGCCTTTATCCTTCTGACAGGAGACATTATCCTTCTGAAAAGTGAAAAGTTCAGAAGAATCCGGATGCAAGCCATCTTGGAGATAAGCTATTCAAGAAAAATCAAAATATGACATAATTTTACCTCAACTTAAAGAAATCTCTCTGAAAAAGGAAAAGAAGTTGGTGTCCCAATGTCCGTATTTTACCTTCCAGATTTCGCTGAAAGTTTTCTCATATTGTGCAAAGGCACAGATAAAGCAGAGGCTTGGACCTAACCCTCGCATTGTGAAAGTCTGAGTCCACTTCTTGGCGTATCTATTTGGGCTTTAGAGATTACGATAACACAGCTAATAGACTGATGACAAAGAGTCAAACCCATGAACTGAATCCAAACAGGCCTAAGCTTGTAGGAATGTTTGAACACGGAGCTGAACTTAAAGCCTTGCACCCTTCTTTTGTAAACAACAGAATCTTTGAATGAAAAAAACCCCAAACCCTTATAGGTAGCATTTGTTTCAGCCAGTAGAGGAAAGGGAATTTTCTTTTCTGGCACTTGAGCAGATAGAGTTATAGGGCGATTGAAGTGAAAACTTCCCTGTGCCTGATTCTACGCTCCTTTGCACAGATGCTAAAATCAGTTGCGTTGGATACGCAGAGCTTAGTTACCAAGCAATTGACTGCCCAGAGGATAACTTTATAGATTAAACTGATTACTGGCTTGAAAGAGCTGTGGCAGATCAAGAGTATTCTAGGAGGCTGCTCTTCTTGTTGGAGGCTGCAGCTACATACCCTTTATTTTACATTGCAGTGCTGTCTTGGTAACGATCACAGATAAGGGCTAGGTAACTGAAACTTATTTATTATGTTTAACCCTTTATTAATTTTTATGTTTGAGCAAAGCTCCTAAAAACAGTCTCATTAAGAAGAACAAATGTTGCTCCACAAAAAGCAAAGTGTTCATTCTGAACTGCAGTACTGTGCAGCCGTGCATCAGACCTAAGTATACTTAGAGCAAAAGTGTTAATTGAAGGGATTACATGTTTAAATTGAGATTATATTCTTAGGTAACATGTCTGTGTCCTACTTTATGCTTGGAAGTGTGTCAAGAATATTACTGATCTTTTCTGTATTGTTTAACTATGCTCTGTACTTTAAAACAGTTAGGCAATACTTTTTAAGAATAGGACAGCGGGACTTTCAAGGCATTTGTGATGTATTTTCATGTTACAGAAAGAGCTAGCAATTTAGACAAGGCAACAGTCTTACAACAACGTGTTCTATTCCATGTATTTCTTACACTGAACAGGTCAGAAATAATGCCCTGCAGGTTTGACCTCTGACACAACAAAAATGGTAGAGAGAAATGAAATGGTGATGGCAGTTTATAGGGATATCTGAAAAGCTCTCAGTAGCAGCATGCGAAAGACCAACCTATCAATTTTAGTGAACTTGAAAGGATTCTAAGAGCACATGCTTAGGAGGGATGTTTGAGTCTGGCTGAGCCTCTCCGATTAGCGTAGTAGTGTTCAAGGCCAGGCTGGATGGGGCTTTGAGTGACCTGGTCTAGTGAAAGGTGTCCCTATGCATGGCAGGGGGTTGGAACTAGGTGATCTATAAGGTCCCTTCTAACCCAAACCATTCTATGATTCTACACATTAAATATTACATGTGTCCCCAAATTGCTGCTGCCAAGGGTAAATACTTCCTTCCCGTTTCTCTGAATGGTCTCCTTTGAGTTTAGTGTGTCTTGGAGCTGGAAGAAAACAGGCTGCTGGAAGGTTTAGATGTGAAGCAGATGCACATCAGTCGAATACAACAGTCCGAGGCAGAGAGAAGGAAGGTGAGTGAAATTCTCCTTACGGGAAGCAGCAGGAGATTATAAATAACTCACGGGAGAGTACAGTTTCAGAAGAGGTGAAACTTGCTGATGCACTCAGAGAAAAGGTTGAACTTGAGAATGGAAAAGTGTGACATCCTCCTTGGATACAGTTCTGGGAAAATCAGCATGAATTAAACAGTTCGTGACTGCTGGCTGCTTGCTTGACATCCTCAGCCTCATTTTCCAAAAATACTGATGCCTTTTGCTTTGATACCTTGCAGGTGCCTGGATTCATAGAAAATCATGCTGCTGCTATTCAGTCCATAACTTACCAATTTTTCTCAGTTTATCTTTATTATAAAGATAACATTCTAGCTTAAGAAAGAAGGCTGGAGTTTTGCTGCTGAAGAGGTGGCCTGGAACACAGAGATGAAGGTGGAGTTCTCACCTGTTAAGTGAGCTGGATTGTTACTCCAGCTCAATAATATTCCAGGAATATTATTAAATTCCTGGCTGTTAAATGAGCTGAAAATTCCCTTTGTCTTTCATCCCTATTGGGACTTTCAGCCATTTGAAGAAGGTAGCATTGGTGGGACATTTGGGCTGGTGGGACCCTAAGATGGCTGGAATATCAAGAATGCTACTTTTTGAAGCTCTAGCTTTAATTCTCTTACTCCAAAGGGGTATCACTTTGAGGTACTTCATCTTTCAGCTGAAGCGAGTATATTTTACCCATGTTCATCCGCATCTGTCATCACTTGGAATTTGCCTGTATGTCCATTGGTCGTTTGTTATTTGAAGCACTGGTAGAAACCATGATGATCCCAACAAAATTTCTGGCTCAGCCACTTAAAAGACATTGTATAAAAGGTATTTCACAACATTGTCAAGAGTTTTAATGATACATTCAAAATGTGCAACATGAAGGTGCAGCTGGAAGCTTGAGGTAAATTTTTCATCCACTAGGCTTAGCTAGTTTATGATAAAATAGACTAGATGTTTCAAATAAGAACGAAATGAGCCTCTCATCGCAAAACAAGTCTGTAGCCTTTGCAGACTAAGATGCATTAACCTGAACTTCCTAAGCACTTAAAGGAGCTTCTCAGCTTGAAAAAAAAGTCAAGTCTTTAGCAAGATTTTATCTGAATAACTGTTGGCTGTGTCTGCTTCACAAAGTAATATGTATTTATCGGAAACTTTAACACATAGGGGAATAGTTACAAACTATTATTCCATGATACTGTAGCTCACCTTATTGCAAGCCCTGTCAGAGGCTATGCCTGTAAATTCCTCACCAGTACAGTGTAAACACAAATATTAAGTTAGTCTAAGTCAGTATTTTAAATGTATCTGGTTTATGTTACCCTTAAAAAAATCACTCCCATTCCACTAGAATGTTTGATTTAACAACAGAAATAAATCAGGGGTTGGCCTGATACTAGCTGAAAAATTACCTCGCTGAATGTGTTTTCTTCACAGCTGGGAACCTGCTGGCCACTTCTGTTTCTGATTGTGCCCACTGTTCATAGTCATGTAATATCACTGGAAGAACCGCATCAATTATTTACATAAATACTTTTCAAATTCTGCTTTTAAAAATATGTTCTGTTTTTAATGCAATTGAACTGAAAACAAAGCCAGCTAGCACCATATGACTAGAGAGGTCTCCACGAGCCACTGGAAAGCACTTCTTGATTTACAGATTGGGTTTGGAAAGCCAAATGAATTCTGCAGAATGTTTATATGAAAGCATTACTCTCCATAACTTCCTCTAACTGGACTGTCCTTTCATTTATATCTTTTTCTATCAACTCATTTAGACTGACTCATTGCACCTAAAAATAGTTTAAATTTACTTTATCTTTTTATACTCAGAATAACACCACAAAATGGATGTTGCCTACATGCAGTTATCTGAGAAAACCTACTCTGTTATTTCAGCTGATTCTTTTTAATGTCTGAAAATCACTGAACCACATATTAAGTTGGTATAAATTTACATAACCATAAAAGTCAAGGAAGTTATGTGCAAGGATCTGACCCCAACTTATAAAGTGCAACAAAGATTATTCTCTAGGGCCATAGAGAACATCTCATTTGTAGATACCTCGTTAGAAACAGAGCATGACTGCAGTGCTGTTAATGGAATCATCCCAGATCTATGTTGGTGTTACTTCAAATAAATCCAAGCTTCTTGAATTTTAATTTTTTGCATGCGCTGGAGCAATTTTTCCATGTAGCAGGAGCTAGCTTTATACCACTGGAGCTGAAGGAGGAACTCTGTGGATGGCAAGCTCTTATCCTGCCTGGGACATATCACAAGAAAGAAACAAAACCAACTGTAGTTCATTACTCTGTGCCCTGCAATGTGGTCTTTTTAGAGAGGAAAACAGCCAAAGAAGGGATTAGAGGACCTTGAAAGGACGAAGTGGGACTATAGCTGCACATCAGAGAGCTGGTATGAACTTTAAGGCTTGCCCCTTGTACACATATTTAGCGAGGACAAAGCTCAAAAATATTCATAAATTCTGAAACACTTAATACAAGGGAGAATAGCACAGATATAATTTACCTGTTATTTATCTACTTCAGAAAACAGATTTCTGCTTCAAGCTATAAATCATTAAGACCTTTGACTTTCAAACAGTGCATCACAAATCGGCTTTCCGGTTTATAAAAATCATCCTAATATGCCTCAGCACTGTTTTCTTTCAAGAAAGTCTACAGAGAGCCAGCTGTCTGAGCTGGCTGTGTTGCTATGTAAGATTCATGCATAAATGTCTCTCTGGGAGTTTTGTTTTGGTTCTATCATTTAATATTCATGACAATCATCATTAACCTGCCAGCTGAGCCGTCTTAGCATCCTGCCTCCAGACAAAGTCAAAAGTTTATTCCTAGCCCACACAGCTCCTGGAAGCCTACATTTCCACATTACAGGCTATTTTGGCTTGGAATTCTTATGTTTAAACTAACAGAACGAATAAATCATTAAAAAAAAACCCACAGAAGAACTGCTAGGGAAAAGATAAGGCAAGAACAAGAGGGTGTTCAGTACTCCTAGTTAGCAACGACATGGTTAAGCAATTAATCTGATCATTCCAGCCCGTACACCAAGGCTTTGGGAAAGCTGACAATTCAAATGTGTCCATTAATAATAAAATGTGATGGGGCAAAAGGGGAGGAGGAAAATCCTTGCTTTTAAGCTGCGTGGAGTAAACGGTGCCACCTTAAAATTACTCATAGCCCACTGCATATCTGTCAAAATAATAAATAAATATTGGGAGTAGTAAATAATTTCAGTGTCACTGAGAAGAAATATGTTCATGCTAGAAGCAAATTCTGTAATTACATTATGATTTTAATGTACGCATTTTTTCATCGCAAATGTCAGAATATCAAATGATGATTAACACTCTAGACAATTCAATTACACAACACCCAGAGAAATCCAAGGGATGCCAAGTTTCAGCTTCCCCAGTCAGGCAGAACAAAATATGCAGTAGGTCCAATCCTGCCAAAGTGGAGCAAACTGAAAAGCTGTCAGAGAATCAGGAAAAGGAAAGAGTGACACAAGGAGGAAGGAGTGACCAGTGGAAGAAGCAGAATAACAGTAGAGAGGGACCCCCAAAATTAAGAAAGAGAGAGACAGAGGTAACAGAAATTTTGGTGCTGACAGTCACACCAGAGTAAGAGAAGACCAGAGCCAGCCAAACTGCGTGGTTGGTCCCTGCCTCATAATTTCAGACGAGTGTAGAGCAGAAAGAAGATGCACACATTTCAAAGAGAGAACCGTTGGGGATTAAGTTTTGATTTATGTTATACCTAGTGATTAGAAGAAACATATGTTGAATTCTGTTTCTCCCTCTAAGTTTCTGTGATGGTTTTTGTTCAACTGCAGTTGAACGGAGGGACAGGGAGAGAGGCTAACTTGTTTCCTGAAGGAGAAAAAATATTTTTCCTTATTGTACACTATATCCTGCAACAGATGATCAGGGATGGATTTGTCTAAAAACAGCATCTGAAGGAATTAAGAGCTCACTTTTAAGTCAAAAGTACAACATCTCATCATCTTTTCTAAAGAGGCATACGTTTTCGAGAGGGAACCAATCTCCCTGGGGTGTTACTAGTAACAATATACTTCCAGAATTACCTTTCAAAAATAAAAGATTTTGATAAAAGCCCCTACGTAAAACTTTAGACAACAGATTTCTAAAACTTTCCAGTGGATAAACAACTTCATGAATGTTTCTTCCCCACTGACAAAGAATGTAGGAGACCCGAGGAATGCAAAATACAAATATCTAACATGATGAACAGCTGTCTACACACAAAATGGAATTACCAAAACCAGGAACAGTAGGGTAGGGCAAGGGCCTCTTAGTTTCTCTCAAATGGGCACCCCAAATGGGGATGCAGACATCCCAAACTAAATCATAGTTTACCTGCACTTCCTGGGTGGAAAGAGCTCAGTCGCGATGGGAAGAGCACCAGCAGCCTTCACCAGACTGTTCCCATGCCATAAACCAGCAGAGCTCAGCCTTGTTTCACTCTCCTGCTGCCTTCTGCAAAATCAGCTCTACTGCATTTAGACTGGTTTAAGTCTCTAGCAGCAGAAAGTCCACCAGGGCTCAAAGCCTGCTATGAAATCCTAACGGGAACACCACATTTTCTAGCATCTCTTTTCATACTTTGCCTGTCCCTTCACCAGCATGATTCTGTGAGCAGTCTAATAATGATAAGCCCACCAAGTACAACACAAATATTAAATGGAAGAAGAGTAAAGCACAATGTAAGCTAATTTGCCAGCAGCTGGGTTTTCCTGCACCTCTAAGAGGAGGAAAGAGCACTTGTTTTCTCCAAGTATGACCATTATGAGGCTTGTATACATTACCAAGTCTATGCAGAAAATAATTATTTTGTATCTTTCGTAAAAGCTGCTTATGAAGACTGTTACGTGCCTTAACAGCATTAAAATTAAAATTGAGGATAAAAAGGCAGCAAAAATAAAGGAGAAGCAGCTCCTACTGCATACCAAACAGCAACTCGGTACAAAAAAAAAAAAAAAAAAA
>Ga0065711_1042416_pt1 | contig 15399 bp, 18 predicted proteins | sample Hoacrofraction12_FD_59098 | JGI IMG/M metagenome (GOLD analysis project Ga0065711, IMG submission 59098) | Hoatzin crop microbial communities from Cojedes, Venezuela - Epithelial fraction 12 v2 (version 2) | ecosystem: Host-associated > Birds > Digestive system > Esophagus > Crop | place... | reverse complement strand
CGCGCGCGGGTTTCGCGCTCTCACGGAAGAAAAACCGTGAGGGAAACCTTGGCCGGGGCCCGGGGTCCCTCAGAGGCGAGCGGGGAGCCGACCTGTGGCTTCTGTGCCCATGCAGGGGCTTGGAAAACGGTTGGATGCTCCACGGGGGGACTCGGGCGTTCGATCCGTGTCGGGGTGACGAAGGACGAGAGCGGGGAAGGAGCCGGAGAGGTGACCCTGCAGCGGGGCCGTCCCGCGGGTGGGTGGCGGGACCTGGGCTGGGACTGTCGCCGTGCCGGGACCCCGGCCCCTTTGCCCGACGCCGGGGAGCTGGGGGAGCGCTGGCGGTCGTCGTGCCCCGCGCCCCGCTGGGTGAGCGGAGGGCGGACGGGGGCTGCGGAGCCCGGGTCGTCTCCCTCAGTGGAGTCGGAATAAAACCAACGTGCGGAAAAATGCCTCCCGCGGCAAGAAACCAAAACCGAGAGGCAGCGGGAGAGGAAGGCCATCACCTGCCGTATTAATGTTCCTGTGGGCTGAGGAGATGGAGGACTAACAAGATTTAAACACTATATCGAGCTTAAGTTCTCTCCCCTTTTAAAATCACATTTGCTATGAAACAAATGCGCAGTAATACAAGATCCCGTAGTCACTGCACGTATTTGATTTCCTCCGTGATTGTAGAGAAGAAAATGTTGATGACTCAACAAGTCTTTGTTTAAAAAAACCACACCAAACCCCAGGAAAACATGCTTTTTGAAGAGCGTAATTTTTCGTTGCTGTTGTTTGCTTTGCTTTTTGCTTTTGGTTTGTTTTGCTTTTTATTGTCAGGAGCTATGCTTTGACTGTGACCTTGTAACATCACACCCATAAATAGAAGCAGGTTTAGATTCAGGGGAAACACATTTTTTCCGATGGTGGAAGAAGTAGGCCAGCCGTGCCGGCTCTCTCGAGGTGGGAAAGGCGCTGGCGGCTGTGGTGAGAGATGTCACTGCCAAGAATTAAAACCCACCAATTTGTTATCGCAAAGTTTACCACCACTGTTTAAAATTAGCTTTTTGTGAAACCCACGATGGAGGCAAATGCTAATTGTTTCCAAATTTTACATTACTGCTTAAGCAGCTTCCCATCTTCATCTGAGTGTAAGTGAAATGCAGCTTAGCTGAAAGCATTAAACATTATGAAAGCGTGTCAGTGACGTGGGAGCTTACGTCCTGTTCCCAAAAGCCCAGATACTTTGGGGCCTAGGTCACTTGAACATTTTGAAAATTTTTCCCAGGCTTTAAGGAACTGAGACAGAAATTCCTCCCATCCTTTTTCCAGCTTCTCAGATATTCAGTGAGTCTCTCTAGAGCCTTGATTGTGGTAACACTTGCATATGCATTCCCATTTAGTACGTATGAATACACCACTGTAGTCTTTGGAAAAAATGTCCTAAGAGCTCCCTACGCACTGTTGGCTTCAAGAATCCGGGTCTGTAGATAGCGTGTCCACCACAAAAGCAAGCTGATCCCAACTACTGATGATGTGCAAGCGCTAACAGATAACCAACATGCATCGCTTCAGGGACTTGGAATGAACTAACTTCTCGTGGCGAGGGTGTCCTTGCCAAAGGTGGGCACGGGAGGCAGCGCTCCGGCAGAGCTGGCTTTAGGGAACACATTAACGACCGCCAACGAGGGATCTCCGATGGGCCGAACCGACCGGGCAGGCAGCACCGGTTCCCTCCGCAGCGGCCAGCGGAGCCGGGCACAGGATGGCTCTCCTGAGCGGTGGTGAAGTACGTGGTGTTTGTACTCGTCAGGCACACGCGGTTCTCGCTAAGTTGTTGGGGTCACTGGGGAAAGGCACGTCGTGCACACCCGCACGCGTGCAGCAGCCCTGCCTTGTCCCGGAGAAGGTACCCCTGAGTTGGAAGCTTCTGCTGCTGCTTCATACCGAGGTGTTCTCCTTCCCAGACACATCTCCCGCCCATCACAAGTCACTCAGCACAGCAGTTATGTCCGTGGCATGCCTTGAGCATGCCCCCCGGAATACAGTGTGCCCAGGCAAAACAAGTGCCAGATTCACAAGGCAGCGTGATCGCCATTGCCGTTGCCTTTCCGTGGTCCTTTCCTGGTGAAGCCACCTGCTGCCTTCTCTTGCTTTTCTTCCTCCTTTCCTGTTGGTCTCATCACCTGCTTGAAGGAGTGAGGAAAAACAGAGGGAAATGTAAAATAGATGGGCAGAGCGGCACACACATAGCAAAGCGTTAGCAGCTCGGTGTCCCTCGAGAGAAGGGACCCGGTGAACTCGCCTCCACGGGCTGACCAGCGAGAGCCCTGCCAGCGCAGGGGAAAAGGTGAGGAAAGCTGGCTCTGTCTCCGGGGTGCCGCACCAAAGGCACGTTTCCACCGGATACAGGCAAACGGCCTGGGGCAGGAAGGGGAAGGCAGAGTGCTGTGGGGTCCCAGCACCTCCAGGCAGTGAGCTGACTTGCGGTGGAGAGCATCTCCCTCCCACCCATTTCTCACCCATCTGGATCCGCGAACCGGGCCACCTGGTCACCCGCTTGCGTTCGCCCCGTCTCTCCCAGTAGCTTCCCAGGAGCTGCTGGGAAAGGCAGACGAGGCAGAGCGTGGCCCCACACCAGCTTCGTTGCCTTTCCGGTACGGAGCACCCCGTTTTCACAGCTGTGTTTACTCAGGACTGGCTCAGAGCCACCTCCATGTGCTGTGTGCTGTGCCCATGCTCCAAGGGAGGAAAGCAAGAGAGCACCAGGAGCCAGGCTGACCCCACGCCGTCGGTTGTGCCTTCCCTCCACCCCAGCCTGCCTCCCGGGCCATCTTCTCCCCCGATGTGGTCCTATGCATCCACTGAGTCACCAGGAGAAGCAAAATCAGAAAGGCGAGGGAGTGCTGATCTTGGAGACCCTTCTAACAGCACTGCAGCGCAGGAATAGCCAATCCAAGTATTTTCATGCGCACGCAGCAAAATTCCTCTGCATCTTTCCTGGAAAGAAATAAAGAGGTTTTAAACAGCCCGAGCCTGCCAGCTTCCTGCGGTGACTGCTGAAGTCAGATCCCACCATCCCCGAAGCCCTCGAGCTCCTGGCAGAAGGGCACACACTGCCCAGCGAAGAGCGGAGGAGTTTTTCCCCAGCTCGGTTGAGGCAGGAGCACCTTCTCCCATCGTGTCTGGCCGCAGAGCGTTACTAGATCTACCTGAGAAGCTTCCACCACCCAGGGTTTTGGCTGCTGCCCTGCTCTCCCTGCACTTCATGGAGGTGAAGGCTCAGAAATGAGCAAGTCACTGTGAGATTAACTTGGCAAGAGCAGCAAGCGAATTAAGACCCCAAAAGAAAGCAAGAGAAGCCACGGAAGACTTAAGTACAGCACCTGAAGTTGTTGTAAACCACTCCTTTATGTCACTTAACAACTGTGAGATGATAAACAAGGAAAATAACCTTCTCATTCAGTCACATCAGCCAGGTGAAGTCCTGTGTGCTATATTAGCATCATCACTGCTCTACCAAAACCCCATCTTGCTTCAGGTCTGTGCTCTCCACGACCTTACCATGAAACCTCCAGGCTTCCCAGACTTCCAGATTCTCGTTTTATGAAGTTTTATTACAGGGCAGGTCCTTCGCAGGCCTCCCATTACTCCATCGACACAGCAGGCACAGGCAGCAAGATGTTTTTGCAGAAGAGCAGAGGAAGCTCTTCAGACAGGGACCTTGCTGCAGAAAAGGGGTACTGCAAAGGCGGGCCCCTTGCCTTTGGGGACGAATCTGGGGGAGGAGAGTTTGGGGCTGTCTGTGGCAGACTCTGTTGGTGACTGTGCTTAAAAGCATATAGTTTTGAGGAAAAGAACAGGCCAAAAGATCATTTTCAGTTCCATCAAGTCACAGCCCTTATCGCAGGTGGGTGATTCTTCTGCTCAGCATTAGCATTTCCCATTTAACCTTGGGAAGGGAAATTGTCCATGCAAAGTGACCAAAGGCTGGTGTATTCCTACAGGAAAACTGTAGCCAAAATGTCTGAGCTTGTGTGGGAAAAAGAGACTGTTTTGCCCTGGTGGGAAATTCTGGTAGCCCTTTCTCCTCCGCTTCCCCCGGTTTTGAAAGGTGGTTTTGTATTTTGGTCCCTGTGAGGAACATCCCGTGGTCAGGGGCATGCCTTTGGCTTCACCGCTGGCTTCCAGAAACAACAGCCTCAGTATTTATCAATGTTTAAACCGGAGGTGTACCGAGTGGGGAACGTCAGCGCCTGTCGGCCCGTGTTTTCGTTAGCGGGTGATGGTGTAGGGAGGCACGTTCTGAATTTGTAGGTGACACAGAGCTGGGAGGGACTGGGAGTGCTTTAGAGGAGGAGATGCTACGAATCAAAGATTGTGTCGAATTGGAGAGATGGTCTAAAAAGCCAGGGGACGTGTTCTGTCCTGTGTGGTAGGACCGACTGACCGCCCGGACAGCGGGTGAGCGACCGGCCAGGCAGCGGCTGTGCGGAGCCAGGGGTGACAGGCACCACAGCCCATGAGTCAACAGCGTCGTGCAGTTGTGCAACAGCAAACGGCGTGCTGGGCAGAAGAAAGAGAAGCGGCACTTCGGGGAAGTGGCGTCTCTGCTCTGGCCGGTGCCTTTTAGGGGCATGATTGGAAAATGCAGTTCGGGGCATCCTCCAAGAAAAATGAGAGACAGCGAGGAAGAGAGGCCAAGTTGTCGGACACTCAGCAAATAACAGCTCTGAGGAAAGAGCTGCCTTTCACTTGTGCAGGAAAAACTGAAGGGAGGTGTGAAATCCATTCGCAAAACACAGACTGTGGCTGTAGAGAAGGAGGGAGCAAATTGTTTGCCATGGCCCTTGGGGTATGAGAGGAAGAGGTGAGGTTAATTGGATCGAGAGATAGAGGGGAGAAAGCTGGGCTCTGCAGGAGCTTACGGAAGTGGCTTTAACAGATAAACACCTGATCAATGAGATAATCGGATAAACACTGGCCTGGGGCAGGGTAAGGGATAGGGACCTGTGAATGCAAAGTGCAGTGGGGTGGAGAGCAGTGGCAGGGGGACGGGCAGCAAGCCCGGGAGCCCACGGCAGGTCTGGGGTCACAGCAACCCCGCGGGTCCCATGGCAGGTCCGTCCCCACCGTTTCACAGGGGACAGCCTCAGCACCCAGCGATGCCAGCTCGGGGCAGGTCCCTGTCCCACCTCCACACCCCAGCAGCAGGGGCGAAGGGGCCAAAGGACAGTGGCGGAGGCGAGCCCGGCTCCTGGTGTTTCCTCATTTTCCTGGCCTGGCTGGCGTCCCGAGCAGGTTTGCAACATGGCTTTTCTGGCTGAAGTAATACTGACGGGTGATTTATTCCCTTTGCCAGTTCCTGGTTTGCGCCATTGGGGAGCTAACTCTGGTTCAGAGGGAGAAAGAGGGAAAGAGGCCGCGAGCCTGCTTCCCTCACTTGCAGGACAGAGGGTTATTTCCAGTCAGCCTGGGCAGGGCCACAAGGTCTCCTGAAATCTGCACCAAAGCTGGGGTTAAAGCAGCTTTGGATAATGCGTTTTCTTCCTTAAATATGTTCAGTCCCAACAGGTACATGGTACTCGCTGTGCTCCGCGGAGGGACACTGTGACTGTGAGAAAGAGACTTATATGTTTTATTTTTCCCTGGAAACACATCTGTAGCCAAAAAAGTGAGTATTTCTGCTCACAGCAAGACCTGAATGGAGACTTCAGGCGCTGAATGCTCCTCTCCTACTGGGGCTGCTCGAGGGTTAACGCAGCAGGAGATGCTGGCTGGCACATCACTGAGCCGAGGGCTCTGCAAACAGAAGCTGTAGGGCCTCAGCTTCATGGTTCAAAGGTCCCTGTGTGCAGACTGAAAGTCCCCTGGGGGCAGGGACCACTCCTGTCCCTCTGGTGTGTGTGTCTGTGGGACCACGCTCCGTGGAGCCAGGGCCATCCACTGCTGGCAGAGACAAAGGGACCATCCCGGGGCAGAAAGGGGGACATTCCTCTGCAATGACTTGACCAAGGGCTCTGCTACATCGTTTGATTCCTCCTGCAGCTTGCTGGTCTTTCAACCCACGTGCTCGTTATGGGATGTAGATAATAATCATGTGCTTTATCTCAAATAACCCCCAACGCAGGAGCTGAGCACAGGGCAGGCTCTGTGATGACCTGCACTGGGTTGAATCCACAGCTCCTCGAGACTCAGTTGTGGTCAGTCTAAACAAAACCTGACCTCGGGGGAGGACACACAAGCGGTTGTTTTAGCCAATGTTCTGTTGGCTCGGACTCCGTACGTGAGGCTGAGCTCAGAGATGAGCTTTTGTGCAAACAGGAACCAGTTTGGTTGCACTGGACAGGACCATTACTTGGAGCTCCTAATGAGATTACTGCCATGTTCTTCGGCACAGCTTGGCTCAGCAATACGTTTAAGACACTGCTTTTTTATTGGAGTTATTGTAAAACGAAGTTGTCTTTTATCTGATAAATCTGAATGCCAAGGCAGTGAAACGGGTCTTGATTTTTTTGGCTGGAACTGAAGTGGAGCTCGTGCCTTGCCACCACAGGTCCATCCTTCTTCAGAGTTTGCAGCTCAAACAGGGCCAGACTGCGAGTTACGGGAACCAGCTAGGCTATCTTCCTGTACCGGAGGAAGGGAAAGGGGCCCAGAAAGATGGTCTCGTTGTTAAAGGCTTGGTCAAGGATATCAGGGTCTTCCCAGGCAAACTCGCTGGAGTCCTGTTATCGTTCCTGTCTCGGTCCCCCACATCTGTCGAAAGAGGATAACGACTGAGCCGGCTCCCCATTAGCGGTGGGGGATGATCTGCTTGGCAGATTGACTCTGCTGTGAGCCCAGAGACACCTGAGCAGGCTCCTGCAGCCTGGCACCGTCCAGAACGGCTGTCCTGCTGCAAAACCTGAGCCAGGCTGCTCAGTGTGGGCGGAGAGGCAAAAAAAACGTGTTTGCCTGGCACTGAGCCTAAGCTAACAGGCTCTGCCAAGCCTCAGGTGCAAAATACATCGAATTATCCCTGTTTTTCTTCTGTGAGAGCCCCTCCCTCCCTCTGACTGGGCAACAGAGATTTGCCTGCTTCGTTTCACCCAGCTTTCGTCTGTCTGATCCCATTCTTTGGGGCAGTAGTGGCCTTCTGGCCAGTTTTGGTAGGGTGCCTGGCAGAGGGGAGCTCCCTGCCTGGCTCCTTGCCCATCGCTGCTGTCGTCCTGCAAATATGAGCAGCGACTGCAACGCAGTCAGTGAACCGCTCACAGAAACAAGCATACTGGAGCTGGACACAGCATCCCCACGCAGTGGTGTAAGGGTGTCAGTAACAGTCTAGCTGAAGGGCAGCTTGACATTGTATTAGCTATTTTAATTAGGGAACTGCTTCCCGGTTAGGCTGGAAGCTAGTTTACTTCCACTGGGCTGTGCTTTACATCATCTTGTAGCTTCCTTGGTAAGAAACCGATCTCCTTGAATTGCACGTGCCGTAACTCATCAGGGGTGCAGTTTCTTGGTAGGAAAGATCAATAAATGAGGTTTATCTAAGGCTGCACACACTAAAGACGCGTCTGAGCGCTGCGGTATTCGCTCTCGGCCCCCTCTGCCTCCAGGTGACTTGGCAGCAAGCTGGCCACGGCGCTTTGCACTGGCTTTGGGCAGGTTGGCCTTGCCATGAAGAATTAGCTCTGGGAGGGAGAGTTCTAAGCAAGTAACACACCGTTCATAGGTGCAGAAAAAGCAGCGTGAACATGGTAAGTCAGGGGAGGCGGCGGGAGGGGGGGGTCTGTGTGCTCCACAGAGATACAGAAGTGAAAAAAAACTGTTGCCTAATCAGAAACTCCATTTCCAGGCATCTCTTAGGCAGATACCACGGTGTTTGTTGTGGTGAAGTGGGTTTACGGTGCAGGAGGGATTTTCTCCTCCTTCCTCAGGAGGGTTTTGGTGCATGGCAGTGACAGCAGCAGGACCTGCGGTGGCAGAGGAGACTGAGCTGCCATCCCACCAAGGGCTGCGCAGCAGGGACGGGTCCTGCTCCAAAGCACTGACGGTCGAAGTATAATGAAAATAATCACACCAAAATCCACAGAAAACATTCTGAGGCTTCTTACTTTTTAACCATCCTGCTGACTTCAAAGGCTGTTTAATCCTGTCATCCTTTTTAATCAAAATAACTGGAGACAGCAAAGCTGTTTGTCTCCAAACATTGCCGACATCTCTGTGCACATTCAGTGGCAGTCACAGGACAGAGAAAACACACTACAAGAAAATTTGCTTGCAGCAAAATGCTCGTCCCCGTGGGAGCACGGAGAGAGCTTCTGAGGTGCTTTCGATTGATTGTAAAATGAGTCTGCGGGTAACAACCGCTTTGTCACCCTGAATGTTGATTTCTTTCCCCTTGGCTGGGAGCCACAGGTGCGTCTCTATTTCGGGATAACATTTTGTGCGTACAGGCAGTGGAAAGGGCTGGGGTGGGGAGCAGAAAGCTCCTTAGCCTGAACAATGGCATTGGCCCTAGAACAAATAGTTCTGGCCATGAATAAATTTCGGTGGAGCAAGGCGGCTTCTAAAAAGTAAAGCAGGGAGCTTTTGATAAAGCGTCTGATAGGAAGGGGCCAGAAAAAAAAACCAACATCTTTTCAGATAGACCTGCTTTATTTTACGTTTGGGGTTTGCAGTACAGCCGGTTGTGGATGAAGAGGACTGGTCTGTCCGTATTGCTCTCCAGCATTCCCGTGGACCCGAGCTGCACTTGTGAGGTTGCTCTTCACCTTGAGAAATCCCAGGAGTTCTCTTCTCCCTCCTCACCCATGTGTTTCTTTTCCAAGCTGACAGCCCTTGTCATCTCTCACAGTCTTTCCCTATGGCCCTCTTAGAGTTTTATTCCCTCTTTTTTTGCAGTGGAGTGAGCAGAACTGCAGTGTGCAGTTCAGTGTATGGATTTATACAGTAGTATGGTAGTGATTTCTTTGTTGTTGTTTTTTAAGTCTTTCCCACTAATTCCTGGATGAAACATCCCAGTGACTGTGACACACGTGGAATATACCTAAGGCGGGGGTTAACCCAGCTGATAACAGCCAGCATCACCAAATCAGCCCTGCAGCACACAAACCCTTCTGCAGGTCTGGAGCAGAAGCAGAAGCCTTCAGAGTGAAGTATGAGTAATTCTGTGTTGAACAGGACTCTCTTACTCACCCAGAGCATGAAAGAAAGTCTGTGTGATATGTGGGGAGCAGAGGAAAGGTGTTATTAAAAGGGAGACGTCATCACGCCTCTCTTTGGCACTTGTTCTCTGCGGAGACCGCTTCTTCCATGAACATGCATCTTCAGTCTCTGGGACAGGGGTGCTTGGTGAGAGGTGAGGAGAGCAGACAGACCTCTGCCGTAGAAACAGCACTGTCACCACAGCCACGATTTTTTGTGTCCAGAACAGTGAATTATAGTTTCAAGATCCATCTGCTGAAGGTGTTTTGTGGGCTTTCCATGAGGAGCAGGACTGAGAGATCGTGGTTGCTGTTTGAGAGATCTTCTCCCCCAGTAACTCAGGGTCTGTTTGATGTGTGCCTGTCTGGCAGCACCAAGCTGGTATTTTCAGAGTACTATGACCTTCAGATCTTTTTTCTGAGTGGTTTCAACAAATTTACAGCTCATTAAAGTATTTAGGACACTTTCATTTCAGCTTAAACTCCCTGCCTTGATTCTGCTTTTGCAAATCAGAAGCACCCCCTTGGCTTTCCCAAATGCAGGCTCAGGGATCCCCATGGACCCGTGGCCCTGGGCTTTTCAGAAGATGCCTGGTAGCTCCATGGGGGTCTGAGAGTTGCTGGTCCTGGTCACTGTTAGGATTGCTCTAGCAGTGTTAGATGCCAGCACGAAGAACGACAAAGGATGGATGAGTGAAGCCAGGAGGTGTTAGAGCACCCAAACCTTCCTAAAACCCTTCACCTCTGGCCCGGCGTGGTGCTTTGTCCCCCTCCAATGGTGCCTGTAAATTACTGCACGCTTGCTGGTGGGTTTGGCAGATGGGTCCTGGGCTACTGGGAGCCAGCGCTGTCCGTCTGTCTGCAGGCATCAGGGAATTCCCTCCTCACCCAGAACCACGTGTGCTTCTGTTCAAGTGGCCTAAATGGCGCTTTCCCCATGACCGCCAGTGTGGTCCAGGTCTCTGTGAAAGCTTCCCGATAAACTTGCATTTCCCCTTGTTTTTCCTGCCAGGATGTCTGGAGGAGACATGGCCAAACCCCTCCTGGGCCACCGGAGCGTGGAGGGCGACCCCAGCATCGTGCCCGCAGCTGGCCGCACCATCGGGGTGCTGGGGAGCGGGGACTTCGCGCGGTCCTTGGCCATCCGCCTGGTGTGCTCCGGGTTCAAGGTGGTGGTCGGCAGCCGCAACCCCAAGCGCAAAGCCGGCCTCTTCCCTTCTGCAGCGGAAGTCACCTTCCAGGCTGAGGCGGTGAAGAAGACGGATGTCATTTTTGTGGCGGTTTTCAGGGAACATTACTCCACGCTCTGTGACCTGGCTGATGTGCTGGTGGGCAAGATCCTGGTGGACGTTAGTAACAACACTGAGATCAACCATCACAAAGAATCCAACGCCGAGTACTTGGCTTCCCTGTTCCCAGCCTGCACCGTGGTCAAGGGGTTTAATGTGGTTTCTGCGTGGACACTGCAGTCAGGTGCCAGGGATGGAAATAAGCAGGTATTGTTTTATTCTGACGAGGGCCAAATCCCAACTATTTCATCAGCTGAGGTCTGGCAGCATCAGCGAATGGCCTTTAGGCTCTGGGAGAAGGGGTCCGAGTGCTGGCCGTGGCATCCAGAGGCCACCCCGTAGGCTTCTGCATTTCTTTGCTCAGAAATGAAGTACCCCCACTTACTCCATGCTTTGTGGTCTTTGGACCCTCTGCCTAAGTGAAAAGTATTATTTAATTGTCTGTTTATCTAAACACAGCCAGCAGAACAAACTGGTGGTGCACACATGAAAGGAAACCTGGCCAGGAGAGAGGTCTTTGGCAGCCACGGTAAATCCCCATCAGAAAGCCTGCCAGTGCAGTAACGTAGGCTGCCTCCCGACGCACTCGTGCCCAGCAGCCTGATCTCTCTTTGCTCTGTTGTATCTTTCTCTTCGTTGCAGGTTCTGATTTGCTCAAATAACCAAGAAGCCAAGCGCACTGTAGCAGAAATTGCTCAAGTCATGGGATTCACCCCTGTGGACATGGGCTGCATGTCGTCAGCCTGTGAGATCGAGAACATTCCCCTGCGCCTCTTGCCAGCCTGGAAAATCCCCATCTTTTTGGCTCTGGGCCTCTTTCTTTGCTTCTTCACTTACAACCTGGTCCGGCAGGTCATCCACCCTTACATCAGGGAGCAGAAGAACAAGTTCTACAAGATCCCCATCGAGGTGGTCAACACAACGCTGCCTTGCGTGGCCTATGTCATGCTGTCCCTGGTCTACCTGCCCGGGGTGCTGGCAGCCTGCTCGCAGCTCTACTATGGCACCAAATACAGGCGCTTTCCAGATTGGCTCGACCAGTGGCTCCAGCACCGAAAGCAGATTGGTCTCCTCAGCTTCTTCTGCGCGGCTCTGCATGCCATGTACAGCCTCTGTCTGCCCATGCGCCGCTCCCACCGCTACCAGTTAATCGACACGGCCGTCAAGCAGGTAATACCGGTACTTTTCAGGTCAGCACCTGTAGTAATCTTCCACGCCCATCCAAATGGCATGTCTGAGACTAGGGCAGAGGCAGGAAAAATGCTAGGAGGGGAGAAATCCAGTGCTGGAGGGAGCAGAATTCTGCAGGGCTTTTCTCCCTGGATTTTGGGAGGTCTCCATTTGCTCACTCTGACATTCACAGTAGGTGTCTATTGGGCCGACCAAGTCATAGCCCAGGGGGTTGGTTTTGTAGGAGGTGTGTCCCCATCACAGCGTGCCTCCAGGCACAAAACAATGGGGAAGAACTGGTCATAGTCTAAGAGAAGGAGGAAATGAAAAAGGACTTTATTGCCTCACTGATTCTCTTGGCAGTGTTTATCCAGTGTGATTGCTACCTTCAGGCAATTCGGGCAGCTCTGTGACCCGGCAGCGCCATGGGAAAATGTGATTCTGCTCTTCTCCTGCCCCTGGCTTCTCGCTGCTCCACCCCGCTCCCTCCTGCGATGGCACAAGCTTCGTGCAGCTGAGTGGGGAACCTGATCAAGGAATCGCCCCATAACCACTCTGCTTTCTGCGCTGGGGTATTTCCCCGAGTGCTTCCCAACGCTCGTCCCAGTGGAGAGGAGGGAAGCCGTGGGGCAGCAGGGAGCAGGACGGCTGCTTTCAGCAGCAATGCCTGTTCAAAGCATCCATCAGCCGACATCCCCAGCCTCTCGGCTCCAGCCGTGAGCAGGTCCTGCTCGACTGCCACAGTTGCACATTAATCTCAGGCAAGCATCCTGTGTTCATTTCCCCTCTACCTCCTGTTTTCTAGCAACATCTTTGTTTAGTAAATTAAAGCCATTTAATGGGCTAAAGAGGACGGTTCTAAATGTTGCTTTTTGCCATGCAGCATAAAACCCATCTTCCCTTCCATTAGCATGAACAATTTCCCCCCTAAATGCACTTAAAACAAAGGTTATTAGGAGACACTGCATATTCAAGCATCTGTATTTGTTTTCATGGCTTCAGACTGACTTCTCATTCTAATTACCTTTCCAAATGCGACTTTGGGGCTTGCTGCTGTGGTTACAGGCTGTGGGAGCTGAGAGCATTCAGCAGTTCTTCCCAGCACGCTTCAAATCCGCACTAGCTTTGGCCAAATGGCGGTGGGCTAAAAGAGCACTTTCACACCTTCCGAACAGGCAAATAGCGCTGGATGTGTGAACAGGACACTGGAAACCTGCTTCAAAACCCAGAATGAATATAGATAAAATTCAATTCCTCTATTCCTGAGCGCTCCATTTTAACAAACCTTTGTTGTCATGCCAGGCTGTGGAGAAGAAGATGACTGTCTGGGTAGAGGAGGAAGTCTGGAGGATGGAGATTTATATCTCTGTTGGAATAATTGCCCTGGGCTTGCTGTCGTTACTTGCCATCACTTCACTTCCATCCATCGCAAACTCTCTCAACTGGCGGGAATTCAGTTTCATTCAGGTAAAGCCGGCATCTGCCGCTGCCAGAGAGTGATTTCGCAGTCAGAGCCAGGCCCTCACGCAGGGCACGGCAGGCAGAGGTTGACCTGCTGCCCCAGCACCTCCCTGCTCCGGCAAGCCGTGCACCAGTGTCGGGGGCAAACCCTGCCGCTCCATGCCTCCCCGTGCACCCTAGAGCCGTGGACCCCTGTGTCCCCCCCACCGGGAGGTGACACCGAGTGGCAATGGCGGGGCGGTTGGACGTGGTGTGTCCCAGGGGAGCCGTGCTGCTCTTGCGCAGGGCTTGCCCGGTCTGCTGCTGTCTGGGGGAGGAAGGGAACATGTAATGTGTCATGGGCATCCACGTGAGGATTAGCCGCAGGCTTTGCAGGAGGGAGTCTTTGTGTGTTGGCTGAAGTTCCTTCTCACCCTGCATTTAGCAGCATTAGTTAGAGATCCTGAGAAAAAAACAGCCTGCGTGACACTGCCTGCAGAGTCCACCTTTCCTCCTCCGTGCCTGGGAGCAGCGCTGCCGTTCACAGCTCAAAACCTCCTGAAGTCACACAGGGTAGCAAGGCAGAAAGCCTTGGGGTCATTTGGAGAGCTCAGGGTCGTTCCCTTCCATGGACAAGATCCCCCTCAGAGCCAGTCGCGTGTCAGTCACACATGACGTGTCGGAGATACTGCGGGGAGTTGGCACCAGGCTAGGGAAGGCAGGCGGGTAACGTGCCATGGAGAGAGGTGGCTGGGGGATGCAGATCTGCCCCTGCGTTTCAGGGAGAGAGCGCTGCGGAAACGTTAACAGTTAGGAAAGCACCTGGGAGGACAGTTGAGGGGAAGGTCAGGTTTGGCAGAGCTTGCATCCACCCAGATATTGAACAGACGGATTCAAAAAGCCTTAGACTGGTCTACAAAAATGCCAGAGCGCAAGGAGCACCGAGCACTGGGTGGGATTTCAATGAAGAGTCCATGTGTGATTCCAAAAAGTGAATCAGGAGTGCAATTTTTCTTTCTCCAAAATCATTCAGTGGTTTAGGAGCCTTCTTCTCCCTTGCAGCGAGGTCCAAGCTCCCAAGGGCCAAATTCCCACAGTGACAGGCGTGTACCATGTGGGATGCTGACAGACCCCAGACTCGGGGGCTGCAGCGCTCTCAGGGATGTGCTTGGAGCCAGGCTTACGGCTAACGAGCCGGGACGGCAGGGAAAGAGCCTTCAAGTACTCCCTGCCCTTCAGAGCTCATTCTGAGGTCGAACTCCATGCACCGTGTCACCGTTGTATCCCGTAGCCCTAAAGCCCCTTGTCACTGGTGTTTCCTATGTCGCTGCTGTGCAGCGTGCGCCAGGCTGCACGTCCCGCGGCGGGGACCCGCGTGGCGCCCCGACACGCAGGACCCCCCGTGGGACCCCGTCCCCCCGCATCCCCGCTGCCGAGCCGCCCCGTGCGTCACACCGCTGCACGCCGGACCCTTCAGAAGGGGAGGGCAGGGTTCGAGGGTGCGGAGGCGAATGCCTGTCATCAAGTCTCCCCTGTTGAAAATCTTCAGCGGCATACAAATAATTCAATATTTATTAGAATGAGTTTGAAGCCTGCTTCCCCCACAAGTGCCCCAATTACCAAGCGAGCAAGTCGGTTCATCTTTTTTCCTCTCTTGCTGTGGGCTAGCGAGTAATTATTTACACCAAGTAGAAGAGCCTCACCAAGACAGCTTGACCTCATGCGATCGTCCCTCGGGGAGAAGGGAGACCTGGCTTTAAACCTCTCTTTCGGATCGGACGACGGGAGCATGTTAATTCTCAGCACAATGTCTCAGGGGAGGGCTGCAGCCGCTGGGACATCAGATAAATAAATCCTGGCTTAGGTGTCTCATACCAGGAATCCCAAACAACGGGAAATATTCCCTTGGAGCCTGGAAGGAGGCTTTGAAACCCCCCTGTCTCCCTGTGGCTCCCCAGGCAGCCCAGCAGCTCTCCTGGAGGGTGCTGGCGTTGTGTCGTGTAGTTTGTACGTCGTAGCGGCAGGTAGTGGTGCTGTCTCCTACCCACGTACGTAACATGACTGTTGCATCTGCCCCTCGGGGACCACCCACCCCCACCCCCCAACCCCCACAGCTTTCCAAGGGTATGTCAGCACTGGGACCAGACAAATATCATAGAATCGCAGACTCATAGAATGGTTGGGGTTGGAAGGGACCTTAAAGATCATCTGGTTCCAAACCCCCTGCCGTTAGCAGGGACATCTTCCACCAGACCAGGCTGCTCAGAGCTCCATCCAACCTGGCCTTGAACACTGCCAGGGAGGGGGCAGCCACAGCTTCTCTGGGCAACCTGGGCCAGTGT
>Ga0065711_1042413_pt1 | contig 15399 bp, 3 predicted proteins | sample Hoacrofraction12_FD_59098 | JGI IMG/M metagenome (GOLD analysis project Ga0065711, IMG submission 59098) | Hoatzin crop microbial communities from Cojedes, Venezuela - Epithelial fraction 12 v2 (version 2) | ecosystem: Host-associated > Birds > Digestive system > Esophagus > Crop | place... | reverse complement strand
CTGAACAAGCCCAGCTCCCTCAGCCTTTCCTCATAGGAGAGATGCTCCAGTCCCCTCCTCATCCTCGCAGCCCTCCGCTGGACTCTCTCCAGTAGCTCCTCATCTTTCTTGAACTGGGGAGCCCAGAACTGGACGCAGTACTGCAGATGGGGCCTCACCAGGGCAGTGTAGAGGGGAAGGAGAACCTCCCTCGACCTGCTGGCCACACTCCTCTTCATGCACCCCAGGATGCCATTGGCCTTCTTGGCAGCCAGGGCACACTGCTGGCTCATGGTCAACTTGTCATCCGCCAGGACACCCAGGTCCCTCTCCACAGAGCATCAATAATAGCTGACAGTCTGTTCTCAAATGCTGTTGCTAGAGAGGAATTATCTTGTTCCTTCATCATTTTACTGATGGGTATTGCGAGCCCTCAGTCATACCCAGCCTGCTCAAGACCTTGCACTCATTTCTTGTACTGCCTGCCTGGCAATGTCAGTTGGTTTACTCTGCCTCCCAAGTGTTAGAGTCTGAAGGTAGAGGAGGAAGCAAGCTCACCCTTGCCCATTTCCTGAGCCTTACACTTAAAATAGTTTCAGAGCTTCTGCTTCCACTGTTTACAACATGGGTGGTTACCGCAGAGGAGTGGCTTTGCACTAGCCAGGACCTCCTCAAGATCTATACGCTCATTCAGACATCTCCCCATTGCTGTCAGGTTACTCTCTCATTTCATGCCTAATTGGGCAATGGGTCTAATACTTCAGTCTTTTGACTGTTGCCTTGGAAGTTCAAATAGCGCCTGTCACTAAAAATGATGGCACGTATTTTTAAGGGGTTCCGTAAAATAGTTTTATATCAGCATATAATTGGTATCTTACTGAAGATAAGACTCAGTAGTATTTTGTGAAGACCTCCCAGCTGAGAGGGAAACGGAATATTTCTGTCAGAGGAAGCTAATTGGAAGAAGCCAGCCTCGTGCCTACCTTGCACTGCTGTGAGGATGTAGAGATGAATTAGAGAACATCCGTTTGCCGCCGTGCATATTTCCAGCACAAACAGCTTTGTTGCCTGCCGTCTCGACAAAAGCCCTCCCCTGGAATAAAGCACGATCCACGGGACACTGTTTGTCAGGACAGCAGTCACTAAAAGGCAGGGCTATGTCTTAATGCCTGTCTTTTCCCCAAATTCTCTCTCTCCCGTCTGTCTCCAGTTTCATTACTGCTATCTCGGTTTTGTCCTGCTTCTAATTTTGCTAACTGCCTTTCGAAAGTAGCAAGGTGTTAAGATCTGGAGCACTGTGAACTGGATACTAAACAAATGTAATTAGAGATATTTCATGGCATGAAGTCTCCCATTTAAGCCTGTTTCATAAAAAGTGCTAAGCGTACTAAAGTGTTAAATGAGAATTAGGTGTAAGCATTAATGGTAATGCATAGTCACCTAGTTTGTGCTATCTGAGCCAACGCATTTCTATAAATATAGTTATTTCCTCTTAAGCTATCTCGGCTGAGCCAACAAGGACAGCTTTTGCCCATTCAGAAATGTCTGTTGTACACACTTATTTTTGACCACCTTTCCAGGAGTAGTTAACATGGTCGGATTGCAGTGGTCATACACCACAGAGCCCACACTGCAGCCAGCAAATCTGGCTCCTGTTGCCTTCATCTATTGAGGCTAAACGTAAATGTGAGCTGTTCTTGGGTCAACAAGTGGGGACATAAAATACAGAAGCAAAACATTGCAGCTTTATGAACCCATTACTCTCCAAAATGCAGTTAATCTTAAGTCAATTTTAGAATCAGCAGAACTTTTTTAAGAATATAGAACTATTGTTTTATTAAGAAAAGCCAAAGAAAGCAGCAATCTGTTATACAAACACTCCTAATTTTACGCACCTTACAATGCAGAAATGATCAGCTCTTTAAAGTGTCTTTCATTTTTCTTCAATTAAGGGTTTAAGTTTGAAGTAAGCAGTCTTGATAAATTAATGGCATGTTATTTAGCAATCTTGGTTATACAACTCTTATTATTACTGTAATTTTGTTGAACAAATGTGAATGTTGCAAAAGTATCTATTCAGCACAAGTGATGTTGCCAAGATGATGTTTCTTTTATACCCTAAAGGTCAGTTAATAGGATCACTACTCTGCCAACAAACTGAGCCCTGCTATTTCTCGGTAAAGACTGAGGGACAGGTTCAATTTCAGACATACATTAGCTTGCATTCTGATACTCTAAAAGGCATATGGAGAGAAAGTGGTTTGGATAGGAAAAACAGTCAAATAAAATACTGCGCAAAGGTTCAGCTTTTATTCTGGCTAGTTATTCTGTCTTGTCAGCTCCACACTGGTAAAGATCATAAATATACTCTTGCTAAGAAAGACAAAAGTGTCCTAGTGCTACCCAGTAGGTTACTGCGGAATTAATTTGGCAGGGACAGAAGGGAGGAAGGGACATATAGAATGTTTGTTGTTTTTTTTTTTTTTAACATGACTGTTTACAGATTATTCCATAACCAGGTGTGTTGTGAATTTAAAGGATAATAACCAGTTTGGAATAACTCCCCACGTGGACGTTCCCATGTCAGAGTAAGTGAGGGTTTTTTATTCTGGGTTAGCTTATTTCACTTGCAAAATTTATCCTATTCAGAATAAGCATTTCCCAGAAGGGGAGCTTTTTCACAAAAAGTGTTTCAGTCAGTTTCACCACATAGACAGAAATTCACTTTATGTGACTATACAAAAAGTTAATTGTGTGCAGTAGATTTTGATGAAACAGGAAAGAATATTCTGAACTCCAGCTTCCATGTGCACCAACACATTATTACGATGGCTTGGAGCGTGTGTGCCTCATTTGTCAGAATACTGTACCTGCCATCATAGGCACTCCCTGTAGCTGTGTTTTAAGCCTTAAAACCACAACGAATCTTCAAAGGTGAAATACAAAGCACAAAAAAATTGTTTTTACACTTCATCATTTCTTTATGATCTGAAATGACTTTATCAGCAGCAGAGGAGAAAGTATGTTTTATTCTTCAAATAGTATTTTTAGCATTTTTGAAGCACCGGTGCCTCACAGCCCTTTTGTTGATGCAGTGCTGTAACAAGATCTTTGGAGGTTTGTAAGACGCAGTGGTCCCCCTTTTCCTTTTAAACGGTCTGATATTTTATATGCACGACAAAAATAAAGAGCAGTTAAGAGGGGGAAAAGCTGCATTTCAGATTAGACCCTACAGCAGCATTAGTGTTAGCGTTAGCCACGATGCTGCTGAAGTCTTTCGGAAAAAAAGGTGCCTTCCTCCTATTCAGGTGGTGTGAGCTGTGTCCGTAATGGCATCTGTGAGAAGATGCGGTGCGAACAGGATCAGCTGCAGCTCAGACTGCAGCCTTAGCAAGATCTTGCCAGGGTCCTTCATCAGGCAGAGGAAGTAGTTCCCTTGGACTTCCAATGCAAGAAACAAATAGGAAAATAATGTATTATTTCTGTAGAGCTAAGGAAATACCAACCACACCTTCTGAATAAAAAATATTGTCACAATAGCCACCTAACTCCTGGTCTTTTACTGGAAAGAAAAACATTTAATATTTCGAAAAAGTGAATATCAGACAGGACTTACTTTGAAAATGAAATTTTACTGTATCAGAAATAAATATTGCATTCTTCACCATTTTCTCTTTTCAGTTCACTGTTAAGATAGTCTGTTGAGCACTGCCTGTGAATAATTCTTTTAAATAAAACTATGCTTCTCAGAACTTTAAAAGCCACTAACAAGTTTCTCTATAATGTGCCTTTTAGGCCATAACATACACCGATGTTAACTTGGGATTTGCGAGAGCAATAAGGCTGATGCACTTTTGCTGGGGAATAACCGCTAAGCGCACTCAGTCCTGGAGCAGCTCACAAAGGACTTCAGACCCATGGCCTACACCTGTCCCTTTTCATACATTTTGGGTGGTTTAATGGCAAGACTAACTAGAACACGAGCACCAAGGGAGATAAAAGGTCCCTGAGTGCCTCTGGCCAGGGGCAGGTGACTGGCTCCAGAATGGTCGATGGACGCAGGACACGGGTGTTTGCTTGGCACGTGACCAAAGCGGCATTATCTTCAGAGTTTTATACTACTTTTAGAGCAGTTCTTGGTTTGTCATGCAGGTTTATGCCTCCGTGGTACCGAGATACCCCCTCCTTGTTTTGTGACATTGACATTTTCATATATTACTGCTCGCCTGATGCATGTGTGAAGAATTGCTGCCTGGACAGGGTGACTAGACAATAACAGGAGAACGTTCTTTAGTTTGAAACTCCTACTCAGGATATATATTCCTGAGCTTTCTAGTCCCATCAGTTATAACTAAGCCATTAAGTTAATCATGTTGAATTCAGGAAAAGGTGCTACCCGAAACCTGTCAAGGTAATTATTCTTCTTTATCCTCTGAGGTGGGAGTGCTTGGTGTCAAATAAACATTTTTTAAATGTTTCACCATGACTTTCTCCTCGTCTTCAAGATCTGCACCGTCTTTCATCTCCCATCTGAAAGAAAAAGAACTTTTTATTAATTTTTGTGATGTCTTTTAAACCAGGGTTTAGAACAAGCAAGTCAATGCAAAACTCTTACTATCAGCTCACTGCCCGCCACAGTGGGGGGTAAACCCGTTGGGATTACTGAATCATACAGAATACAATGCCCCAAAATATTGCCCCACACAGCCAGCATGGCCGTGAGGCAATTGACCCAAAGTGTCAAAAACCTTACTCATATTTATTGTGGCAATGTTTTCTTTTGCTGTTTTGCATCACACACGTTGGTGGAGGTGGAAACCTTGTAAAACTAGCAGACAAAAAGTGGAAGGGCTAACAGCGTTTTGGAAGTTGGGCGGATGCTCTCAGCACGCTGTGAGTTTGCAGTGAAAACTCGAACACCACATGACGTCCAGCCCAAATATTTAACGTGAGTGGTCGTCACTCTCGTGCAGTGACAATGCTGTATTACAAAATACCACAAAACTGACTGGCCCTCTGTTTCTGTAACCGCCAGGCATACCTGTCACACCAAGAAATAAACAACCTGTCAGATCCTTCCCTTTCTCCATGTGAATACTCAATTCCAGTTCAGCATAAAGTCCTAATACCATTAAAACTGAAAAACTGAAGAAGTAAATGAACATGAAGGTGATTTTGCTTGTCTTTAACAGTTAATTAAATATGAAACCTTAAGAGTCACACAGTATTCCCTTGCAGAAAATCAGGATAATTGCAGAAATAGTGCTGATACATAGTCAGCTAAACTTTGTATCACTCTAATTATGCCTGCATAATGCTCAGTAATGTGTCTCTCTTTTACAGATTTTGTGGATATTTAAGAGTTTGATATCCCTTTAATATTAATCTCTTTCTGTTCTAAGTAGATAATAAAGTGTAGGCTCCCCATTCAGACCAGCTGAAGACAAAAGGTAAAGCATGAATACTGAACACAGAAATCATATTTTCAAGTATTAAATCCAGTAGATTATAAATGAGCCATAGGATGATCCTGTAAAGTAGGAGACGTGTAGAGACGCAGCAGAACAGAGACTGCTTTTAGGAAACTGATGTACTTTAATCCTGTCCCCACACTTGTTAGGTCCTCATTCAGACTGCAAAAACCAGAAGCCATGTACAAGTTTAGATTGGTGAATAAATCAAATATAATACAGAAAGGTGGGGAGATTATATTGCATTCATCATATTTGCAAAAAAGAGGACAGTCGTTTTTGGCAAGAGAGCATGGTGAGCACTTTTTGTAACAGTATTCAAAAGCTCACTAAAACCAGAAAAAGAACAAGTGCTCTGTAGTACGACCGCATCGTTAGAAAACAGTTAGGAAGAATATATTCAATGAACATGTATAAATTAGCATATATCTGTCATACCTTTGCCTTAAAAACTGAATCTGACAACCCACATTACTGCCTGGAGTGAAGAAGTATCAGAACAAGCAAAGCGTGCTATGAATAAAATTATAAACACTATGCCCATGATCAAAGTTTTGCAATAATTAACTTCCTACTACTTCACTCGTATGACTGCCATCGTACTTAACCTTACCTGAATATTAACACTAGGTACAATTAATTGCTGCTAGGTCTGTTTGCTTCTTTCTCTGGTGTATGATACGTTCACAAAATCTGGCTGTATTGCAAGCATCCCAGGTGAATGCTGTGAAACAGGGTGACTGGTTTCCCTTTCTCCTTTGGCTAAAGTGCCAAGGAGCCTCTTCAAACCTAGGAATAAGTCATGCAAGCTCTAATTTGAATTTATGGTCCTCAGAGTCGTTCCAAAACACCACTTTGCCAGTCGAATTGACTCATTTTAATTAATTTGATTTGTTGCATATTTTTGAGTAGAGGAGCTGTTTGCTTAGAAGGCCAACAACTGGAAATGCTAAATGGAATACATTCAAAACAGGTATCGCTGGAGGTATAACACAGAAATCTAGCAGTTTTGGCTAATGGAAGCTTAACAATAAATCAGCAGATTCCTTTTAAAGATAGTGACTTCATACTTGTCAGCACATTTCATTGAATCTTAAACGTTAGTGTTGGTAAAAATCTTCAATGTCATCCAGTTTGGACATTCTTTAGCGTTCACTTTATAACAAGTTATTACTAATACATTACATTATCATTTTATCAAAAAGTAGTCTATTTTTAAAGCATTTAAGCAGGTCCAATGAGGATAAGAATGTCTTCCATGCATTCGCTTAACAGTATCCATGAATTAAAGATCTATGAAATGAGCTTGACAAACACCTGGTCCCTCATCTAATTTATAAATTTTTCCCCTCTTATGCTTAAAAGTCTGGCGACAGCACTGTGCTTTAAAAGACTACTGGACTGTAAGCAGGGAAGCCACAACCTATCTTTACTGGTCTAAACAGGATGAGAAATCAGGTGTTTGTGTTCAAGTGGAAAAAGAGTCAACATTTACTTACTCAAAAATTTGTCCAAAATGGAACATGTTTTTACTAGCATATCTAAAATGTGTGACATTTGTTTTGGCAATAGTAATTGGTACAAATCCAAGTAGCCAGTTCAAGTAATGTGAGTGTGAATGAAATTACCATCGTGAATTACTTTCAGAATGCAAGCTTCATCAGCTGAACAGCCAACCTGCACACCTCTGTTGTTTGAAATTATTGGTAACATAGATCTTGGAGAGAATTTCCGAATACATAGGTGGCATATGTTTTATTTTAGCCTGGCTATATCTTTGAAGATTAAGTAAAATCAGCATTTCAAAAGGGTACTGGAATTATTTGAACGAATCCATCATATCACCATCCACATTTTGCTTAGAGTTCATATAACCACAGTCAGATGAGCCCAAGTGTCCGGAAAGTCCAACTTTCAGTGTATTCTTCATATTTATCAGAAAGCTTTGGTATAGAATAAAATGCCATCAGTGTTGTTATCTCTAGGGCAGTTTGCAAGTTTTCAGAACAACACTACTTGTGTACCTACAGAATTAAACTTCTGAAATACATTTTCCAAATATGCTGAAATATCAAATAACATAGGTGACACATTGTGTGCACCTGAAGTGAACGGCCTCAAAACTTTTCTCCGCGTGCTGTTCCTTTCTGTGTTGCGTGTGGCTAATCAAGGGGAAATAAAAAACCCTAGCAGTGTATTTTTCAGAGAGATGCAGCAAAAGATGTCAGCGTGGATAAATACAGGAATCGCTGCAGTTTTGTGCTGGTCAGCCTAGACCTTAGATCACGAGGTTGAAGAGGATAACTAGCACGGGGAGGGTTTCTCTTTCTCCTCATAAATAAGAAGCAAGAGAGGAGGAAGTCTTGGCCTGCGTATCCGCAAGATAACAAAGTGCAAGGGGAGATGCATTCAGTGCCCATGAAGATTCAGTGATTCCAGGTCAGGTTTCCTTCACAATGCATCCGTGTGCTGTCCTGGCCGATAACTGGCATCAACACGTCCATTTATACACACGGGTACACGGGACTGTGCTCTGTGAGACTTTCATCTCTCCACTGTGCTGAAGTGCAGAAGGAAGAGAAACAGTAAATGTGTTCGCAGAGATGCAGAGAATAATCTTCCTCGGTGCATCCGTTACAGAGCGTGCTGGACATTTTAGCAGGGCTGGATTTAACACGTGGTGATGCATTTGCTGCTTTGATTTTCTGCTGCAATATGGCACGTGTTTTGTAAATTGTAGACATACTCCTATGAAGGCACTTCTCTAAAACCGTAATAAGGAACATCTATTACATTTAGGTGCTTGTTACAGATCAAAAGGAAGTATATGCGGGTGACACCAAAGCAGTAGTATATTAAATCAGAAATAAAACATACAGTAGTATGCGTATGGGGATTACCAACAGTGACACAGACTTTACCTGTAGCAGATTGCCACATTTTAAGAAGTTTCATTAAGAAGTGTGCTTTAATAGATACTCTTTGATTAGTTACTAGGTTTGTTTATTACAGTTCATTAGTTATAACAAGTGTGTAAAGATTAGAGGGGCAAAAATTATGTAAAAAATAACAAGCAGGAATAAACAAGAACAAAATTGAAATAAATGTAAGAATAGTTCTCAGCTCAGATGAATTTTGAACTTTGAAAAATTTCCTTATTTGTATGATGTGAGAGACTAACCATACCCTTTTCAGAAGCTTACAGAAAACAATGTCTAAAATGTGCACAGTTTACAGAAAGGATCACCATAATACAATTTTATAGTGGTATTTTACGTATTGCTAATACTGCATATGTAGTATTTCGATATCTATTGCTTTTCTTAGTGTCTTGAAAAATGTTACATCACACAGAACTCTGGAAGGAAGGAAAAAAAGAGAAAACCTATTAACACATTTGTTATTTCCTATGGAAAAGCTAGTATCTCCGGTCCTCTTGTAGGGAAGTGTTGGCAAATGATGAGACATTAACGGTACAGCTGTACATTAGACAGCTGAAAATATGCATTTCCATATTGAATAACAGCTACACCGAATACTTGCTATGTATCAAATAATGGCAGTGTGTTTAATCCTGAGCTAAGAAGATGACATAATTCACATCTAATCTAAATCAGATACAGACGCTGCCATTCAAACATCCTAACACGGGTAAATATTCAGACTTCAAGCACTTCAAGCTCTTAAGCTTATCTATTTTTAATGTGGTGAATTACCACTGGAAAGCTTTACAGACGCACCATTTTCAAGAGGAATTTTGACAAAAACAGTGAGCACAAGCAGAGAAGGTCTTTTTCTGCCAAGTCTTATGTAAGAAGGCAAGAGTGGGACATGAGCACAAAAAAGGTGCTTAAACTTAGCTTACATTCCCTTTTATCTTTGTGTGATTTAAGTCGTTCCATGTAATTTACATGAAAATATTTCCCACATATTCACCTTCAATTTCTTCAATAACCTGTTCTGCTGCAATTTTCAAACTTCTGTCTAAATGTATTCATTGTTAAATAACACTATAAACTGAAGGAGGCAAAAGAAAGCAATAGTTTATGCATAAACAACTAATTGATGCAATTTTGTGGAATTGAGATTAAATTAATCCCATTGTTTAATAGGTGCAGATTTTCTGCAAGGGACTTAACCCTAATGTGTGCTGCCAGCTGTGGCATGTTCTCCTGCACGGCGTGTGTGCAGCTGTGGAGCCCTCCCACTTCAGTTGGTCCTGGGGTCCCTTTCTCTTTAACGAGTGTTTTTCATGTGCCAGCACTTCCTGTGGCCTTTTAAACTTCAGCAGATGTGGAATGATTAATTGTATTTTTCCAAAAAAAGGTCTTCATACTTGTCCTTACGCTTGCTCCTGGTACAATATAATTACAATAAATATTATTAGTGGCTTGATGAAGACGAGACCGACCACTTTTTTGGAGGAAAGCGACAGAGCGGGCAGGAAGGAGAGACAGGTGTTTTGGCGCTTTGCTTTTGCCTTTTGCAACCTCCACACTAGTTATAAGCCATCATCGCACATCCTGTTCTCATACCTGTGTGGGACATTTACTGAATTCAGACACCTTTGGCTGAAGCAACCGTTACCCCTTTGTAGCAGATTGCACTGGCATATTTACACCTGAGACAGAAAATATGTGGAGTTTGGTATTTTGGTATAGTTCTTGAGATTTCTTACGATACATTGATACATTTAAATTTAAATTTCCACGTAAATGTTTATTTAATCCAAAATGAACTTATACGTTTAAATGTGTTAGAATACTGCTGGTGAACTCAGTAGTGTTCTCTACACTGAGCTGTGACGGGTAGAGAAATCATGCAGTTAAATAAAATATATATAAAATAAAATATATCTTGCTACCAGCTCATGGAACATTTTAATGAATTACTTTTTCGCTTCCTGAATTTTGTGAGAGACACAGCTGTGGATTAAGCTCTTGCAGGCAGTGAAACAATTGTTTTATCAATGCGTAGCATGTTACACGTCACCATGAGACAAGAAATCTCAGCAGCTGGTATCTTGTTTGCCATTTTTATGGAACAGAAGAATATACATCTCTGTAAGTTTCACTTCATATTTCAGTTGTAAATACACTTTTTGTAACACGAGAAGTCATAGACCATGAAATGCATTTTACATCAGTGTTCGACAGCCAACTAAATCCAATGTTTGTCCATAATCTCAAGTCCTGAAAAGTCTTTCAGTTTCTCTGTGGGGCAATGTTCTGTTTTTCTCATGGTAGTATTAAATGAAAGGGGAAGGTGCTGGCATTTTAATCAGATTGCTTTTGGTTAAAATAATTTCTTTAAGGCTGTGACTAAAATTTAGCTCTTCAAATATTAACTGTTAAAAAAATGTCTGCTTTGTTTCAGTAATTTGTGTAGGAATCTTCTCAGATTTTTTTTAGTCTCTCTTTAATCCATCTACTAAACACATACTCCCCTGAAGGACACCATAAAAACAAGAGGAGGGCGGGCAGCCATCAAATACACAACTACTGCACTGTCGACCAAGAGCCAGAGGAACAATGCGATGCATGTAAAGGTTCTGGTAGTGATGTTCACCCTGAAATCACATCAACTGGGACAACATCTCTATGTCTACCCAGTGCAAAACAGTTCACTTGTCTTTCTTCATCCAAAATGCACACTATCCCCCTGTAGCGGAGAGTTGCATTGCTTTCAGGACAATCTATGTGAAAATCAGTGTCCTTCATCACATTCAGAAATAAATCAAATATGAAAATTTCAAAATTTTGCCAAATTCCTCTCTCTTATTACATATACACAAGAGCATGAAAAATGCCCTCCCAGAATTTTCCTAACCGATAAAATAAATTCATTTATTTCCTAGAGGATATGGAGGAAGATGCCATAAGAATTATTATTTATGTTTTTAATTATCTATATGCCACAAGAATGGGAGCGAGGGAAAAAAATTAAAGGAAGACACAGCTATAAGGGATCAACAGAGTTCTATTCCTGCTTCCAAAGAGCCAACCAAAAGAAGAGGCAGTATTTCGATGTACTGAAGAAATCAGTACATGGGAAACATTTTAGAAACTATGTCATGAGAAGAGGAGAGAATAGAGCTCTGGCTCACAGGTGAACCTGTCCCAGCTATGAAGTTAAGACTTCAGAAGGATATTTAAGAAGTTTTGAACAGAAATAGAAACTTCACAAGTGTTGGAATAAAATGATGAAAGACCCTTTTCCAGGGCAAGAACACAGCCACGAAGGATGTTGTCAAGGGCAGCAGAAGGCACACAGCAGAAATTTTAGAAGCTTTCCGGCTGCAATAAGAAAGAAGAGGTAGTGTCTGCCCAGCCTCCCTGCTACTGGTGTTTGCTATCCTGTATTTTTGAAAAACAGTGAATCAAGCCCAACAGAGACCCAGCCATGAGTTGCAGGCAGCAGGAACATGTTGCAACAGGATGAAGCTTTCTCTTAGGTCTTTTTTTTAATTTAACGTTTTTCATTGACAATTCTAACGCAGTGGAAACTTGGGAAGGTCTATATCCTCAACATTTCAGTTGGTTCTTTTAAAAAAATAGTTAGGTTAAATTTCCATTTTTCAGTGCATTCTTACAACTCTTTCTTAACTTCCTAGCTTTAAATAATCAACATTTGAGAGAATTGGTCTCATACTGACCTAGCTTTCTTGAAGCTGTCACCTTATCTTATTCTGAAGATAGTCCAGTTTCTTAGGTTTCTGTGACAGCAGGACGACTCTCTAATTTTGTTTTCAGATTTCTGAGATTTCTTGTTTTATACACAACTTGTATACTGCTCCTCTAGGTCCAATGCCATTTACATCACAATAATGTTGATGTCACAGTGTGTCAAAAAATGGAGAGAAGCTCCTAATAAAGGTTTGATAAGTGGGTGAGAAAACATATATATGTGTATGCATATATGTTTATATATGACACTTCTAATTAATTAGTGATAACAATATGAACTGATGGAGAAAAGGGAATGTACTGAACAAATAACAGAATATTAATTACACACTTCTGAGAGTGGCAGGCTGTCAGTAGATGAACACAACGAGAGTGACAGGAAACCAGAAGTTTTGGACACCTAGATATTTACTCCCAAGAGCAACCTGGGATTTTAGTTCACATAAATCCTAAAGTAAGAAAGGGATGCAAAAGAGAGAAATCACAAATTTCTAACAGCTTTCTTCCACGCTGAGCTAATCCACTAATATTCCTCTTGGACTAAGGCATCTGAATTTCGGGTAGGGCTTCCTGTGTCCCAGACCTTGTCCTGCTGGCTTTCCACCACTTCACTGTCAGTCATGGAGTAGGCGTCTTCTCAAACAGGGACTTGTTATTGCAACTAAGTGGATTCTGTGGTGAACTGCACGCTGGAATGCATAAAGAATAAAAGGCCTATAGAAATACGCATGGATCATCAGCATCCCAGAGCTACGATGCTTTTGCGAGGTGAAGTGAATGCTGGCACATTCCCTGAGTTGGCAGGTTTAGGGAAGGCGCCTGCCGCTCTCTCCTTTGCATTTTAGTCAATATGGGCTTTTTTACCCTAACTGGTGAAAAATTTTGGCTGAAAGATCTTGAATAACAGGGCAGATTTTAAATGACCTGTTCATTGTCAAGTAATTTCAATTAAGATGAGCATTACAAATTTAAACCCAAAGTCAAAGGATTTGATTTCAATGTTTTAGAACTAAATGAAGTAAGTTTTTATTAAAAATAATATTTCAACAGGGAACGCTGGGGGTTTTTTCTTATTTCACAATTTTTTTTCCAACCCAAACTGATATTTTCAGCTTTTTAGGTAACCAAGTACGTGTAAAATATTGTATGTTTAAAACAAAGCATTTTGATTTTTTGCTGTTGCTTTTTTAATAAGTTAAGCAAGAAAAACCCCAGATCCTAATAACAATAATTTATACAGCTTCAGTTTGCTGGCCTTGTGCCTTACTCAAATTTGGATCAAAACACATTCTATCTTAGTCTAACTGCTTAGAATCTTAAGCAAAATTTATTCAGAGGATAATTTCTTATAATGACATTCACAGAAATAATTGTGCTAAGATCACATGTGCTTATTGCCAGCAGATTGTATCCTGTCCCCATTCTTTTATTTCTTCTTGCGACTATCCGAAAAACCTCTAGTGCATGCATAAAGTTGCTTACCTGACTCTCTGAATTAAGAACACTCTATGCTTCATTGTGCAAACGCACATATTTCAAATATATACACATGTAGCACACCTATATATACATATAGGTATGCATACATACATATACACATGCAGGGACAGAGCAATGGTGCAGGCATTCAAGAGGGCAGATTTTATGGAAGAATAGGATCAATAACACTAAGCTATGGAGATAAATATTCAAAGAATTTCATGTTTTCAATAATTTTAAATAACTTGGTAAGCATCACATGAAATGAATTTAATTATTTTGAGAGTTACTGTAATTTTTCAAGAAAATCAAGAGGCCCAAATTCACTAAAGGAAGTACCTTATGATCACAGTGCTGGCAACCTTTCCATTCAGTAAATTTAAGTTTTACCTGCATATGATTACATGGTAGAGCTTAGGAACCAAAAATGCATCTACTAAAAATAGCCTGCTCTTCAGATCACGCACTACTTGTTCCCTCTCTTCACCCTCCCCTTTTTATTTCAATTTACAAAGGCTTTCTGTAATGAATGTTGAAAACCCAATGTAAATACTTTAAAGGATTATGCCTTCAAATCTGGTTACTGTGGCATATGTATGTTCCGTAAATACAAACACAAGATATATCTGCAGAGAAATTATATTTGATAATTTGACAGCTTTGTGGCTTAGGAGTATAAAAAATTCATATTTTGTCAACAAGAAACTGCCTGCATTTGTTAAGAAGGGGCTACTATGATAGCATAGAAAGATGAATATTTTGAAAACACAGATTATTATGGGAGTAATATAATTCCACAGTTTTCTTAATGCATTGAATTTAAAAAAAATATTAATTTTCTTTCTTCTAGAAGATTTCCACTCTGTTCATAACTTGCAGAAAAAATATGCAATCTAAGCAGAACATTTAGGGGAGCCAGGAAGCTGACTTCTATTGGTACCAAAAGCTTTTATTCAAATTTGAGCAAATGATGGGCTGCTGAAAAATCTTACATCCTTTCATGTTCATACCAAAGAAAACAAGACTCCTGCCTGGCCTGTGGCCAGAATCCCCCAGTATCCTATGAGGACCAGGCATGCCCCATCCTGGGGTGTCACAGAATCATAGAATCATTAAGGCTGGAAAAGACCTCTAAGATCATCAAGTCCAGCCACCAACCAAACACCACCATGCCAACTAAACCATGTCCCCAAGTGCCACATCCACATAGTTTTTGAACCCCTCCAGGGATGGGGACTCCCCCACTGCCCTGGGCAGCCTGGTCCAATGCCTGAACACTCTCTCAGGAAAGAAATTTTTCCCAATATCCAATCTGAACCTCCCCTGGCACAACTTCAGGCCATTGCCTCTCGCCCTATCACTGGCTACCTGGGAGAAGAGACCAACCCCTGCCTCAGCACAACTACTTTCAGGTATTTGTAGAGAGCGTTGAGGTCCCCCCTCAGCCTCCTCTTCTCCAGACTGAACAGCCTCAGCTCCCTCAGCTGCTCCCCATCAGACTTGTTCTCCAGACCCCTCCCCAGCCTCGCTGCCCTTCTCTGGACATGCTCCAGCCCCTCCATGTCCTTCTTGGAGTGAGGGGCCCAAAGCTGAACACAGCACTCCAGGTGTGGCCTCACCAGTGCCGAGTACAGGGGCACGATCCCCTCCCTGCTCCTGCTGGCCACACCATTGCTGATCCAAGCCAGGATGCCGTTGGCCTTCTTGGCCACCTGGGCACACTGCTGGCTCCTGTTCAGCCGGCTGTCGACCAACACCCGCAGGTCCTTTTCCACTGGGCAGCT
>Ga0065711_1042415_pt1 | contig 15400 bp, 7 predicted proteins | sample Hoacrofraction12_FD_59098 | JGI IMG/M metagenome (GOLD analysis project Ga0065711, IMG submission 59098) | Hoatzin crop microbial communities from Cojedes, Venezuela - Epithelial fraction 12 v2 (version 2) | ecosystem: Host-associated > Birds > Digestive system > Esophagus > Crop | place... | reverse complement strand
GGGGGGGGGGGAAGCCTGTTTCTGAGCAGGGGGAAGCCCACTTCTGGCTGCCATGGGTTCCTCCTGTTCCCCCCACCAAGTGATAAAAGGATCTGGCACACTACAGTTCAGATTAATTCATAGGCCGCTTTGTGAACTATTCCACCCCACACTTTCCCTCCACCATCAGCAGAACTACCCAGCTACATAACAACCGTAACATAATAGTGCTTACGTAATATAAGCAAGTCAAGAAAATATACACCTGATCTATATTAACTTTATCCTATACAAGAAGTTAAAGGATGCTATTGGCTCGCAAATACCAAATCAGCTGTGTAAGAATTGCTTTTAATCAGCTTTGTTTACACTACACATCCAGTTTCCTTCAAAAGTCCCAAATCTCTCTGCTATTTTGATACTCTCCCCCTCACTGCTGCGATAAAAAAAATATAGAGTAAAAAAATACAGAAACAAAGTAGCAAAAGCAACCAGTCTGAAACTGAGGGTCACAGGATTCGGGGCTTTATTACTCTAACTATTTGTAACATAAGAGGACTGAGACCCAGTCAGGGGCATAGCTTTGACACTCATGTAAACTAGCTGCTATTTCTTACCAGGCAGGAGAAACTTACTATAGCAAATTCTCATAATTCTCTTTGACCATATTTTTCTTAGCAAGTGATTTGTGATTTGCCCCAGATTATTTTTCTGGAAAATAATTTGTTATTTCTGCTTTTGTGAAATCAAAGACAGCAGACCCTTGTCACCACTTCTGAAAGATGTAAGATTCTACAGAAGTTTCCACGAGAATTGCAACCTCAGTTTAATTAAAGAAATTCAACATCTTCAATTGCGTGTGCTAATGACAACGTGGAAACAGGTACTTCAAGAGGCAGTAACGGAGGATATTTGCTGCATAGGCTTCTGCAAGACAACTATACAAGCAGCACAAGTGTTTGATTAAAAGCTAATACTCTAGAAGAGACTAAACAAGCATGCTGATGCAGACTGCTAGAGCATCAGGATAAGCTTCAGTTAAAGCAGTCAAATAACCTGACAGTTCCAAACAACTTAATAGCTGAAAATCTATATAGGCAGCCCAGTTAAGCACTGCAGCCAGAGAAAGGAATGATTATAGTCTCACTTACAACACAGATTTCTTAGAAGCCATCCATAACCATGGTACTAGTAGGGAAAAACAGCAGCTACCTTTAACAGGACACCCCACCCCCCCAACGCCTACTTTAACATACTATCATAACAATTCAAACATAAGTAATACGCCAGAAGAGCATTAGAATGCAAGGAGTTTTTCTTTTAGAAAGCAAAGGGTAAGGGAATCTGTTCTTTCACATAATGACTTCCATAACAATCCTCATTTCCAACATTCTGCTGCTCCTCCCAGCATTCATTTAACAAGGAGGCAATTTTATTCAGTGCTTTAAGCCCATCTCCAAAGCTGTCAACTAAAACCATTGACCACCGCATAAAACCAACAATGCCAGTGCACAGCAAAATGCAGGGTATAAACTAATCAGGTTCATTTCAAAGCATGCTTTTTATTCTAGATAAAAGAGCATAGAGGCGGGCAAAGCACCATGTTTAGTCAATCCTCTTTCCAACCCTAAACCTCTCATACTATAGAGGTAATGCTATTCATCTGAGAACTATCTATAATCTAGGCAAATGCACTGAAATTCTCTGATAACTATCTATTTAGTTTAACAAAATGCCATATCAAACAAAGTGACATCTAGGTTTTACAGTATTCAAAACAAGTCAGATATACAGCATTCCTCCTTCACTTCTTTCTCTTTGCATCAGAACCAGCTGTGCATAGTACTTTCCTTTGAAAGGGATTTTGAGTTTATCCAAAACACCCAGTGGCTTAGGATCCACATGCTTTTGTATGGAAACAGTTCACAATCTTCTCATAAATACAAGACAAAAAAGGCTGAAAGATTCAAAATTAAGACAAATTAGGCTTCATACAAGGCAAAGGGACAAGAGACCTAAAACACACCTGCCCTGACATACCAAACATGCTCCCAACCTGTCTCTGTGGTTCATACATGCTCAAACGTGCAAAAGCAAGCTGTTCAAATTTTAGTCTGAGGAATGAATAGTAGGAACACCATGTTACATCTGAAACTTCACTACATTAAACACTATAGAGAAACTACACTTAATTCAAAGGAGCATTTGGACCATTCAAAAAGCACAATTCAGACTATTCATTTCCTAAGCAGTCAAACGCTTTCCCCAAAACACCATCAAGGGGTATTTGACAGTTCACATTTTCATACGAAACAGTGATAGCTTTCTTATAACTTCAGTTATCCTCCAAAGACAAGCAGTTGTAACACCATTTTTGTGATTCCACAGACAAGAAGTTCCAGGATGTCTATTACTTAGAGCTTTTTCAAACACTCAAGCATGACAAGAATCTTTTTAGGTTCGTTCCAGTTTCCAGTGTCATTTAGCACAGAGGAAAAGATAAGATTTGCATCCATTTTGTGAGTATAGGTGATCTCACAGGCAGTGTACTGAATAGAAAGTGAAGCACTCTACTGTATCCTGACCTGCAACATCTGTGTCAAATCCTATCAATTTTAACATCCTTTTCAGTTCCCAGGAGAAAGACAGCCTTACAAATGCACAGCTCCCTGTTCAATCCCAACTGCTTAACAGAATCCCAAATGCTTGCCTCTGAAACAGAAAATGAAGAACTGGGTTTCCTTCTCTGCAGCACTTGCAAGCATTACAGCCTCTCAACACAGCAGCTTCCTTAGTATCACTGGTACTGCATCATCATAAAGTGGTAGAGAGGCACAAGCAGTTAACAGCAAAGAGCATCAACCGCACAGCCTCCTCCAAGCAGATTTAAAGCAGGTAAGTAAAGAGAAAAACCAAAGAGTTACCTTTCCACCTTCTAGGACTCAGCAAGGTCTCCAGGTTGAAAGTCTCCAGATGGAGGTTACCTTAGTGGGCTGCTCCACTACCACCTAGCCGGACGAGACATACCAGCCTAGCTGAGAATCATCCTGTGGTTACGTTTAGCATGTAGTATTCGGTGTGAGTTACTGTCAGAGGTTCCTGCTTTTAATTCCTATTCTCCAAACAATGTAAAAAAAAAAAAGAAAAGCATGGGTATTCTATGAGATAGATGTAGAAATGAAACCAGCAAGACATGAAGAACACACTGAAGGCTGGAACAACTGCACAGCACCAGAAGTCTGGAGAGCACTGCACCATTACACCTAGAAGAGCTAGCAAGGAAGCTAAGCAGTACCTACTCTTTGGTAACAAGTGTGTTCCGTGCCCTCAAAACCACACAGGATAAATTATTCTTCATACTCAGTTTTAAAGAACCACCTGAAACCTACCAGAGCAGGCCACGAACCTTAAGTACACAAGCATAACAGCACAGCTGAAGCTATAGGCTGTTTTTGTTGTTTTATTTTAAATCTTAATAAACCAGAAATTAACAGTGCAGCAGTGTGATATATCTTCTTCAGACTTAAAACACCCTGACAACTTACTAATTCACAGCGACCTTGGGTGTTGCTTTTATCATAATTTATAACAAAGTTAATCAGTCACCTCCAGCCAGGAAAAGATCTTGCAAGGTTGTTCAATGTTTACTGCTGATTAGCAAAACTAATTCTGATCTATATAGCATTAAGACAGCAAAGTGTTTCTGTTTCGCACTTCTACCCACAAAATTTTGAGATTTTTCTTCCCTTAAGAAGACTTCCAAAATCTTATCACGAACAAGCACTGACCCTTTAAAGGTCTCAGAACACCATCACAAATATTTAAAATTATGAGGCGTCTGCATGCACTTACTAAGAACGAATCAAAGTCACTGAAGTGATGTATTTTTCAAGTGTTTCATTTCCAGATGCTCCAAGCTTCTGATCTCTAGAATCTCAGTAGGCAACTTCTTGCAGCAACTGCTTGAACAAGAGATTTTGCCTTACTGTTGTCTCCAGATGGGCAGGCACGTCATCCTCAGACACGGTTTTCTGCACAGTAACTGTGCAAGACTGTGTTCGTAGATAGATGCAGCCACTGAAACCCCAAGGCCCACTGAAGGCTCTACAGAGGTCAAGTTTCCCGGAGGACCAAAATTTTCACTTAGCTTATTTCCAGTGCTAATCCAGCCTGTCTATTTCTGGTTACTTACTCTACAAACTGAAGTTTCATAAAATTTGCATTTATACATTCCAGCAGACATTAAGTAATGCACACAAGTGGCACACTGTTTTGTAGGACAAAAAAGAAGTTTAAAACCACATCTAGTTCTCCCTCAAATTTTTTCCTTTGGAAATTCAGCTCTTTTTCTTAGCCAAAACCCACAAAGACAGTCAGCACACTATTACTATTTTTGTTCATCAGCTTTCAAAAAACAAACCACTCCATATGTTTCTCTCTATTTATGTACATTTCTTTGATTTTTAAAGGCAAGGATGCCCTATGGGGCAAACCAGACCAAGACAACAGAAGATCTGTTTAAAGCAGGGCTTCCTAAAGTACAGGCTATAATTCCAAACAGTATTACCAGACTTAGAAGTAGCATTTGCAAGCCAAACGGAAATTCAGCTGTAGAAACAAAGCTCACGAGCCCAAGACTGAAACTGGAAGTGGATTCCCCACCAAAGCATGGCTGAAGAGTGCTAGTTCAGAGACACAGAACTCAGGTAACTGATTACAGCCAGCTGGCTCAAGAGATTCCCTTTTGCCCTCAAGTTTTTATACCTGACATCACTCTCCATAAGGGCACCTTAGCCAGGACACGCTGTTTGCAACTGAACGGGGGAGTAGTACGATGCTAAGAAGTTTTCATCCCACTCCTCTCCCAGTGAATGAGGATGCACAAGTACACACATAATCTATCTCCTTTTTATGTGGGCTTTGTGCATACTCAAATTCCTACCTCTTCTCCCTCACCCAGTTAAAGATACCACACACACACTTTAAAAAAAATAAAGAGCACATTTCCTTGCTACACTGTCAATACTTTGGCATTATACCCATAAGAATATCTGTAAGGGTCTCCCACAACTGTGTTACTTTCCTTCTCCAGCCCTATCAAAAGCAGAGAAAAGAGCTATAGCATTTGTTTCTATTACGTAGAAATCTCTCGGGCAAGAGATGCCATCGCTTCACCACTTTGGGGGGCAGCCGAAGATCAGAATGATGTACAGGAACATTCACACTGCATCAGCCTGTTTCAATATCTTTGTCTGTAAAACTCAAAAGTAAGTCTTCTGGAACTGCTCATTATAATGGAACAAGCCTGAAGTCCACCAGGGAAGCATTCACTTCTGGACAAATCCCAAACAGACTTCTCCTTTCAGAGTTGTGGCCAAGGACAAAAATCCTCAACTAGGCTATTTTACAACCACTTGGAAAGGGAGACTTATCATGTCCAGAAAATACAGTGTTTATGTTGAGTAACACAGAATACTAGTCTTCGCCCTGAACTGAGCTCATACATGAGAGTCAGAAGTATGAGGCTGCTAAACTACATGGAACATTATTTGCAATCCCCAAAACAAAGTTTCAGGTTGTGTTCAAAATGCCTCCCAAAAGCTAGTTTAAGAAAAGCAGGCACTTGAAGTTATTCTTCAGGGATATCTTTTTCCACTGAAAAAACAGAGATAAACTGATCCGAAGCAAAGGTACATATCACCACAAGACCGATGTTCTATAGAAAGTGCCTTACAAAGCACTCCATACTATTGCTTATCCAGTACCCCAAAAACAACCACAGAATTTGTCATCCGAAGGCACTGTGCTGACTTGTGCAGACAACACAATGACCACTCACTATACCGAAGTTTTCTTCATAAACACCTGTGACAGACCTTATGGCATGGCCCAGGCTGCCACTGGGGATTTACACCACTCTTCTACATCCACACCTCCTCCCCACAGTTACTTGCAGTGCCAGAATGCTTGTGTCCATTCCCGTTCACTCAGAGTTGACATCCCACCATTACTGCATGCAGTAGAGAACAAGAAATTGTAGCAACAAAGAGAACAATCAAAAACCAAGGAGTTTCACAGCCAGAAAACCAGCAAAGCGTGATTTCCTCTGGGTACCTACCTTGCAGTTGGATTCCTTCTTTGTCTACTGAGGTGACAGCTCCAATTGAAGCTTTTCCTCAGCGGTGAGAATCATAGTCACATGGATTTCCCCAATGTCTAACAAGGCATGTGGGGGGCTCATTCATCTTACAGACTCTCATCAGTAGAGCTCAAACAGCATCAGGAGGCTTTGGAATAAATTCAGTTCAGCGACATATTTCATTCCCAGTTACAGACTACAGCCTCACTTGTCACTACATCCTTCAGCAAATCACAGAGTATTCATCAGAGGCAGATGGAGAACAACTGGAATCAGGAGCTAATTGTGTCCGCAGAGTTGAGGATGCAACGTCCTCCAGCAAGACGACTGCCAAGACAGCCGGAAGCAGTAACTACCTCGGACATCTGACTTCATCTGTTTGGGTCACCACTCCAAAACTGACTGCCTTGTTCTGCTCCTAGCCAACATCCTCCCTTCACGGTCTCAAAGAGGCATCACATCCTTAAGCAGTTTATCCCACACCACTTCCATACTTCCAAGCAGTTCTACAGTCACCACAATCAGTTTGAAGCAGACACTTGTTCAGAACTTCTCTAGATTTCAGCTAGGCTTAATTTATGCTAAGACAAACTGCACATCTAAACAGTCATTATCTGGAGTTTTGCTCTTGCAAAGCAAAGAAAGATAAAACAAAACCCAAGACAATAGGAAGGTAAGAGATCCTGTCAAACACTGCATTCTATACCACTTATTGTTTCAATTTTGACAACAGCTGTCACACTCTGCATAGGTCTGTACATCAAACAAAACTCCTCTTTCTCAGAAAAAGGGCAACAGCATATGCAAAACCCAGGAGTGGAAGAAGGAAGCAAATGAAAAGTTTAGATTATCCCTTACCAGACCACACTTTAGACTTAGTTGTGAATACAGGTGGGAAGTTGCCTTCATTTAAATAAACAAAAGACTGCTCACACTTACATACCATTCAGCTAGTTCATACACAAGTCAAGTCACATTGCACATCAGGTTTTAACAAGTTGTTGCTTTTACAAATGAATACACCTATTTTCTGAATATTAAAGAGCATCATACATGATTATCTACCTTTTTTTTAGTTTATAAGTGTTTAGTTTCCTTTGACCTATGCATGACAAATTGATCTTTAATGCATTTCTCTAACTCTACATAGCACAAAGCATCACACTTTTACCACCAGACATATTCCTAACAAATTTCATCAGTTTACAAAACTGAGACACCTGTTTTTTCTCAACTGCCACCTTTGCCCAAAACTCACAAACTAGCCCATACTCTTTCTGGCTTGGGTCTGAATAGAGTCTGCAACTGAAATCTAGCCAGCCCCAAATCCAGTTCCTCCCTGCCTGCGCTGTCTACAAAATGCCCAGAGGATATAGAGCAAATCACTTTTGCCACAGAAAGATCTCCTTACCCTTTAACAAAGTATTATTTTACAGTTGTTCTCTCTATGCTGAGAGATTCCCAGCAGGTAAAGCCTCAATATAAGCCAGCCTCCTCCAAGGAGTTTAAGGTGCAAACTAGCAATATATGATCAGAGAGCAATTCCTGAACTGAATTTAAAGTCACACTGCACACCATAAACTAGGAGGGTATGCTGAGCTTGACTTAGACCCTCCTAATCACTTAAGCCTTAACTTTGCTTACAGAGGGAAATGTACTTTATATTTTGTAGACTTCCTGCATCCTTACATGGAAAGGTATTTGCTATATTACACCAGCCGCTGCCTGCTGGAAACTCCAAACTTGCAACAAAGCTAAATATATAGCAGTCAAGTATTGCAGCTGGAAGTGTGATTGTGCAACCAAAGAGATAAGGCAGGGCTGAGCCAGCAATATAACAGCAGTATTTTGTGCTCAAACACTGAGAGTAAGGCACAAAACAAAAAAGTCAAGTTAAGGCATTTTTTGCTCTGACAACAAGCAGACTGTGAAAATACTGAAAACAATGGCTTGTTTATCTCTCAAAGGCAAAAGCAAGAATATATTTGGAGCTTTGGGGAAAATGGTCAAAGGCTTTAAGCCTTTTTTTAAGGCTTTCACTAACAAAAAGGGTTATTTAAGAAATGGTTTTGGAATTGTGGAAAAAAAAATGCAGCACACATCCCTAAAAACAAATGAGTAGCTTGCAGTCTCTACCCTGGCACCTTCAGCAAGACATCGTGCCTAAGGACAAAGTCTCACCACAACCAGGAAGACTACAGCCCTGCAGCTTGCGGACACTGCCCATGGAAGCATGTTCTGGTAACCTCTAGGAACGCCGGTACAGTCCCAAGGGTAGCTGGCTTGCCAGTGGCGTTTAAAGGCATCTCTCATGTCTCAGACTTTTCATTCGTCCAGTGAAGACCAGCTAAAAACAAGAGAGGAGTAAAAAGCCATGCAAGCCCGATCTGTTTGGCTATTGCCAAACTGCCTTCTCCAGATTTAGTTCTGATGGAAGAAGTTACTCAGCTGCTCACGACAACCAAAGCTTGCCTCCACAGATCTGCCCCAAGATCAGCTTGTGACATTTGTCCAGTCTGCTGGTAGTTTTTTGGCAAAAACCACCATGATACTAACGGCCCATTTAATTAAATCTTCTGGCAGACTAGCGAACACTTCTATGAAGCAACCCTCTGCCCCTACTGATGTTCTGCCAGAGGGGGTGCAGCCCTGCAGCAAGGCACTGCAACCTCTCCCATCACACACGTGGCTCTCAAACAGGACTTCTGCCCTCAGCCTACAACAAGAGGCCACACAATATACTCATGAATTCAAAACTCACTCCCTGATCCAGCGGGAAACTGTTCCAGCAAATTTTAAGATTCAGGAAGTAATTCAAAGTAGGTCTTACATGTCTGTTAGCAGAAAGGTTAGGACAACTACAAGGTAATGAATCCTATCTAGTCTGAAAGATTCCTCTCCAACGCCAAAACGATTTCTGAATCCAAGTATTGAGTTTCACGGCTGTTTGCTCTCAAAGGTCAAGCATGGACTAGGAGGAAGGCAAGCTGGAAGTCAGCAATATTTTGGTTTATTAGTTAATGATCCATAAAACCCACAGTCATCTGTGAGCTACAGAATCCTGCCACAGGATGTGCAGGGCAGCAGGAACCCTACAGCTCTTGGTATCTTTCAACACCTCTGTCCTTCCTATGAAAGAAGGACATGTGCAAACTACTCCTGTTTCAAAGGCTATGACTCCACCATTGCTAAATCAGCCATCAATGACCAAAATAAAGTCATGTTGTCACACATGAAGAAATACAGCTGTGCTTATATGAAAGTTTCAGCCCATTAACTTCTGTGTCTAGACTAAACAGTTCTTCCCCTCTTCCTAAAGGCACGTGCTAGAGAGTTTGCATATTTGGTCTCCAGTTTGTTTTTAATATGCAAGAGGAGATTTAAGCTTTTATATGCTTCTATTTGTTTAGTTTACTTTCATACACTGACTAATTGTCTTCACAGTCAGAACCACTTTGTCTTCATCAATGACATTCACGTGCCTTAAGAGGATACGCCTGGTAAGTTTGAAGCCTACCTGTTCATTTAGGCAGTACTAAAGCCATCCAGTTTGAAAAATAAAATTATTTCTTGACAATTTATGAACTTACAGAATTCCAAAATAAAGACAGCATACATTTTTCAGGTTGAAGAGTAATTTGAAATCCTACTAAATGCATCAACTATAGTTCATTATGAAGATTGTCTTCCAAAAGTGTTTATCAAATAGAGATACAGACTGTGCCAATGCTTCTCCATTGTCCTCAATTCCTTGGATGTAAAGAAGAAAAAGGAGAATTAACATTACAACGAGGAGAGGACTATTATGTTTCTTGGTCTTCTTTTTAACATACTATGTGCCAGCTATCTCTAACTTCTCTTGCCTGTCCTCATTCCTTTGGGGAGGGAGCGTAGTGAACTCACATTTTAAGTTTGTATTTGGCTCACTGTGCAACTGGCTGCTTTTACCTCTGTTTACTACAATTAGTTGCTACACAGTAATGTAGCTATATCATCGTTAATACAAGCAATGACAGATGAACATTTTATCTTTACTGTTAAATACTTTATAAGGGCACATGTGGCCTTTGTACCATTCCCTAGCATAGAAAGCTTTCTGCTACATTAGGTTAGGAACAGTCCCATGTCTAGTTCATCCTCCTTCAAGCATCCTAGTTTTTATCTACATGGAGGTCAGGATATGCAGTGTGCTTAAGTCCAATATGATAACATTGTTATGGGGAAAAAAAACCACCTAAAGTAAATCACTTCCAGAAGTAAAAAAAAAAAACAGTGCTTGCTTACTTTCCCTCCCTACAAGCGAAACAAATTGCTATTGATAGAAGCAGGCCTAATAGGTCCTTTGGCAGTCAGCACCTTCATATCATGCCTAATCAAATTCAGCTCATCTCAACACCACTTTGTTTTAATAAAACAAACTCTTCAGCATTGTAAATGCTGTCTGTATCCATTTTCACAACTGCTGTTTATAGTATCTTTTGTCTATATGATATTTCTGTTATGAAACAGAGGAAAGCTTTTAGATGAATTATTCTTTCTTCACCATGAGCTAATAACTGCCACTACTATGAAGCTGCATGCATGGTTTTGACTGATCTCACAGGACTTCATATTCTAGCCTTGGAAGAACTGAGCAAAACTCCAGTGCAGAACTGCTGATACTTGCATACACTGCTCAGAAGCCCCCTGTATTTAGGAACAGAAGTTATACTAATCAGAACAAGTAAAAGCCAAACCTAGACAACATAAGCCCAGTGACACCTTGTTCACACACCATTCATAACCCAACCGTATTAAGAAGCTGTGCCCTCCTGCCACACAGCCCCTCAGTAACAAGTTTTCAAAGACTGAATGCTTACATTACAACTATTGAGGCTTCGCTGTGCAAAGCTTTCGTGTAAGGTCTGTCTTCTTGTATCTTAAGCTCTACTAACTCTAGCCAACAAGTGCTGTTCACTTGAGGGGCAGCAGAAAGCTGTTTACTTCAAAGAGTCAGTCAAACCTAAAGACAGGTTACTCTTCCTCCTGAACTGCCATGGTGCCTATTCAGATGTTAAGAAAACCCACAAACAGCTTACTGCCTGCCACCCTTCCCCTCTCCCATCTTTGTTCGGTTTTAAATAGCATAGCCAGAAGTGCGCCCATTATACAGTCACCAACAGTACACAGAGGCCCAGCAAGAGAACACTGGCACAGGAGGTCACGTTACAAGGTTAAATGTACGAGTCATACCACAGAAGGGGCACGTCTGGACATCCAGAGAGGATGCACGATGGCGTACCACAGCGAAGGGCTGGGATAGCACTGCTCCAGCTATTCCTCTGCCCTCAAAGCACCCTGATCTGCTGCTTCGGAAGCCTCTACTGCTCTTGACTCTACTGTTCGCTTAATATGAGGACTGAGGCCTATTCTAGGCCACCGAGTAATAGGATCAAAACAGTCTAACCCCAGATGCTACTTACAGTTTGCCAGAGAAGTTACGAACTGGCCCCCTAAAGTATGCAAATGATGCTATGATCTGAAGACCCAGTACTAACCTGCACCAAGCTACACCAGCAGATGTCCAAAAAATATGAGGCAAGGGTAAGGGTGGCATGAAATTCTGAACTGCATCTTGTCAAGAAGGAAACAAGTCATCTGAAAGAAAAGCAGGACCCCTTCTACACACTATTAGCATATGCGAGTGATAAAAGCGAAAAATGTGAGGGCATCATTAGTGGTATATTCATAAATCAAACAAAACGAAAAGCATTGCCTTACAAGTCTCTGGAAGCAGGCACGTTCTCTATGCCAGCATCCCCATTCCTGTCCCTCCAGGTTTAAGCTTGTGACAAGTCACATGCAAGCTTTTCAGTAGTGACCTTGGGACAGAACGAGAACAAACATAAGGATATTTGTTGATAGAAGGAAAAGCATCCTCAACACAAATGAGATTTAGGGTATCAGACACTGTAAGCAGAACAGGATTTGACAGCACCAAGTACACCTGGAAAACAACCAGAGTTTCTGCTTCAAGCTGGGAGCTCAGACTGAATCCTCCTCTACTTCACTTGCCTTGCTGACCACAGCACAAATAAGCCGTAAGCCTGAAAGTGCAGAGTAACCAAACACAACTCTAGACGACATCATCAGAAGCACTTCTGCTAAACGCAAAGTAAGACTGCAACCATACAACATGCTAGAGGAGTCACCTTTGGAAGGTTTCATACCCATACTCATCACGGATACGCAGGACAAATTTGGAACCAAAACGTGCAGACAACACCAAGAAGAAAAACAGCACAAGACAACAGCTGCTTCAGCCTACCTAAACAGCTGTTGCCTACAGGCATGCCTACAGTATTTTGCAAACAGTCATAAAACGTCCCTGCTAGTACTCTGAACTAACAAACCCTACCTTCGTGCTAGCTCAGGCTCAGGGCCACGCTATGCTCACACAGCTTCTCACCAGCTTAAGCGTCCAGGAAAACAAGGTTGCACCTTCTCCAAGTATCAAGTTGATGCATACTATCACTACTGAGGAATAAGGACTGACCAAGTTAGAGTGCAATATAAACTCCGTAATAAAGGAGTATAAACCAGCCCTAATTTAGTTTGAACTGCATAATAAAAAGTTTGACTTCTCAGGAAAAATCTGTTCTCAAGCAACCTTGTAATCACAGTGGAAAAACAGCCTGCTGTTAAGATGAACTATGAAACAGCTTAAGCAAGATGCTGCTTTCAGCAACAACAAACAAATCTTAATAGCCTAGAAAGTAATTTCTAGGTTTGTATACATATTTTAAAGTAGAACCAAGTGGACACTCACGGTATCTACTCATTTACAAATTTCAGCTGAAAATGGAAAACTATGCATCCCTGATTCTGACAAGATAGGAAACGGGCAGCTATTTGGTTCTACATGAGAACTGCATCAGTCCAAGGCAACAAAGTCTTGCACTTCTCAGACTTATTTACTCAGAGTAAACAGTCCGTTTTCCATATTTTAAGAAAAAAAATAAAGTCTTCCACTTATACAAGTATAACCTACTGCCTGTATGTGCCCAGGGGATTACAATTTAACTCACAGAATGCACTCAGCTTTCTTTCTATAACAAGCATTAAACATGCAGATGTTTGATGCTCTGATCTTCTTCCAACAAATATAGATTTTAGCTTCAAGAGTTTGAAGTTTCTGCCCTCTGATTTTACATCGGTATTGAGATGCTGTGAATAAAGTCTACCACTGGATACAAATAGGATAGTTGCAGAGATCCAACTCAGCTATGTTTTCTTTCTTAACTTAAACAAAGCAAAACCTTTGCTCTATCCAGACATACACAAGCACTCACTGTAAAACCCACATATCTTTCCTCAAATACAACCCTTTCTACTAATTTTTTTCTACATTGCAGTTAATGTTCTACCCAGACACAATTCTTCTGGTGTTTGATTAATCTACTTGCAAGCTCTGAACTGGCACTGATCACGTGTTCGCAATAGGCAGCACATAAGATCCATCATAAACTACGCACAAGACATAAAAGCCTTCAAGAAGCCACTGTCAATATCAAATAAAAAAACAAATCAGTTTCTCCAGAACAGCAGCCTTCCAGCTATGACTGTTGAAGCAAATGATACTCAGAGAGAATCATGACCTTGAACGTATTTAACGGGTGGCTACTACTATTTGCTACAGGCACTCCTTTCAGTGACGCCTAAAGTACATTTTTAAATAAGGCTCAAAAGCAGAACCTGAGTCACCTAAGCAGTTTCACCAATATATCTATACCATACAGGGCAGAAAGTTACAGAATCATCGATATCAAGCTGGAGCTTTGTTTAAGCAGCAAATCCATATAAAGGCAACACACATCCCCAGTTTAATGCCATAGCCAGGACAACCCTCCCTCTGCCTTCAGTCCTGGAACAGATGCAAACAGCTATCGAGGACAAGCACAGGCACCATACTGCATCTGTATTTGTCAACACTACTGGAAAACTCCCATCAGCTTCCTCCTGAACTGCACAGCAAGAGATTAACAAAAGAGTTCCATGAAAAGCCAAACAGGTAAGTTAAATACTGGAAATGTGTTTAAAAGTAGGAAACACTTCAGGAACTTTACTGAGCTCATTAAGGAGGTAGTGGTTAAGGAGCAACTGATCTGTCAGAGAACGCCTTGTATAAGAAACAGAAGTCTGAAAATGGAGGTCCCTTCAGATCAACACAAAAAGACGTTTCAAAATCTAAATCTGCTCAAAGTATAAAGTAGTCCATTAATCAGAACAACTTCCCAAAGGTTACTGTAGAATTCATCACTGTAAACATAAATGAGAATTTTATTCTGTTTTTTCAAAAGGCTACATTTAAGCAGAACTACAGCCTGTTTATTCAAGCATATCCAACGGTCCACATTAAACAAAGCTCACATAACAATTCACAGTGGCTCCTTTGGGCACTGCAGCCTGTAAGTTAACCGACTCATTTATTTTAATGGTTCACTCTGGAAAATTTATACATACAATGGTGACAGTGATTTCAAAGTGACCATTGTAACAACAACCTTTAGTTTTGTCTAGTTAGATAAAAAAAATTACTAGATTTCCAAAACCCATTAAGTCTGTAAGACAAAGTCTTCCCCAGCTGAGGACGCACCAGTCTGTGCCTCCTTGCTAATTCAGAGTAGCTAATGGAAGTCTTTGGTTAGCAAGAAATATTACCCTTACACACACACACCCCTACTAGAAAGCCCATCCAAAACACCTCAGAACTGGTTGCAATACATCATGTTGAAAGTATCTAATGTCAGGTACAAAACCCTTTCACCGCAGTTGACTCAGCCATTGACTAAAACTTACGCTTCCTTGGTATTCCTCCTTCAACTCACATCATTTCAATCAAGTGACTTCTCCGAGAAGTTAAAGCCACCCATCGACATCATTAAACATTAAGAAAGTCTACAAAGATACATTTACACACTCCCAAGTGACAAGCAATTGAAGGGCACCAGGCCCTTCCCAAGGTACCCCAGGGCTACTGGGAGGAGGGGGACAGGACATACACCTCATGGGGTTGTATTTGCTTCCCCCAGCACAGTTCTTAACTGGAAGTCGCCCTGTATCGCTAACCAGCCACCAGACAAGTCAAACAAAGGCAACGTATTAATACCCTTACTGAATGTAGTAATAAGGACCTGAATAGAGTGTATCTCCCTCAAAACTCGCTCCAGCCCCACGTTCCAAGAAATATACAATGCGCCATTACTTGGACGGGACTTCAAATAAAGCTTCCCCCCCCGCCCC
>Ga0065711_1042414_pt1 | contig 15400 bp, 9 predicted proteins | sample Hoacrofraction12_FD_59098 | JGI IMG/M metagenome (GOLD analysis project Ga0065711, IMG submission 59098) | Hoatzin crop microbial communities from Cojedes, Venezuela - Epithelial fraction 12 v2 (version 2) | ecosystem: Host-associated > Birds > Digestive system > Esophagus > Crop | place... | reverse complement strand
CCCCCCCAATGTATGCTCAGATGAGGTATGCTCTGTTTTGGCTTATTCCCATCCTCTAACACACACATTTCTTATCAGAGATGCACTAGTTAAGGTGGAGGAAATTAAGGTGACCTCTACAAGTTCAGGTCTTTATGCAATTTGAGACAGTCGTTAGTCACATATTTTGGCAGGCTGTGAATTGGACTCAGACTTCCAGAGTAACTCAGACCTTTCGTTTTATATTTTGTTCTCCTTTGTATGACTGAACACCCAGGAAGGTTGCTTTATTCATCTGACTTTTTATACAACTACATACATACTTTATACAATATAAAACAAATCTGTGTGTCTTCTCTGGCTCTTTTGGCTAATACCGTGTGAAAAGTCCTTCCAGACTTGACGGGAAAAATGTTTCTCAGCTATTAATCAAGCCATTGATTTAGGAATTTTGCTCAGGGAAAGAACTTAGCCCTCACGCAGGGAAAGGACCATAAATCTGCAAGGGGAAGAACTTCTGGGGCTCTGTTACTCATCCTCTTCCTGCCTGTGCAAATAGAGTGGCTTTTGCAGACCAGATGCAGGAGCTGGCACCGCAAGAGCGGTAGGGAAATCCCCGCTTCCCTCTCGGTGTGCAGGAGACATGGTTTGAACACGTTTAGCTGGAGCCAAGGAGAAAAAGGCAGAAAACAAGGTGAAAATCACCCCTGGACTCTGCATTTTGTGCTGACACACGCTCACTGGTGGACAACAGAAAAAGCTGCTGTTGAGACACTCACGCTTGTTCCTACACGTGGGTCTAAATGCTGTACAATGAGATGCCACCAGACATGTCTTTGCAATACACCTGGACACACACCACCTCCCTAACCCTGATGGCAAGGCTTCACAGACCACCTCCTACTCCACCACCTCATCCCACCCCGGCCAGTGCTTTCACCATGGTTGAGCTGCCCCTGGGGAGAAAAAACCCAGCAGAAAAAACTTGGTAATTGCAAGGGGAGCAACCAAGGGCTGGGAGAGGCACTAATTTTGTGCTTTTATAGCTAAAAAGGGCTGTGCACTGCTGATTTGAACAAGTTATGTCACTGTTAAATACATCTTCCAGTTAGTGAAAACATTGCTCAAGACTGAGAGGGCTCGTAATTCCTTTATGAAGATGCCTTTTTGTGTGGGCTTACCCACTTTTTGCCTCTACCTTAAATAGCACAACTCCCACTGACTTACTAGAAATATTAAGAACTAATGACTCAATTCCTAGGAATAATTTCAAGTATTTCTATTTATAGGTACCAGCCCTAAGTTCAAAAGCATTGGCAACACTCAATCCTCCATTTTTCCATCATGCTTTGATATCACACCGGAATAGCCTGGACATCAACACTTTCCTCTGTTCCTTGTTTCTGGATATCTGCCCTTTCCAATCCAGATAGCTTGCAGCACTTGATTTCTCAGGAAGAGACATGAGCCGTCAACTATTTTGAGGAAGTATCTGGAAGCTCAGTTTAAAATAGAAGTTGAGATGCTGGTGGACAGATGTAAACTCATCCTTCAGTGGCGGATTAGAGACAGCAGAGAGAACTCTGAAAGGTGGCTGATGGGCTGGTCGTGTCACTGTTGGAAATGGCATGGACATTGTGGGGCTGAGGATGGAGAGCTAGAGGATGGAGAAGGAGAGGATGGAGAGACAGGGTATGGAAAGGCACGGCATGGAGAGGTAGAGGTTGGAAAGGTAGGTCATGGAGAGGCAGCGTTGAAGCTACTTCAACTTATGGCAACCAAAGGACTGCCCAACTTCGTCAAACCTGAATAGTCAGACCCACTCCGATCAATTTTGACTGTGCTTTTCAAAGGTAATCCATGACCTTCTGAGGACAGATACTAGCCAGGCATCAAAAAATTGAGGCTAGAAAGCCACTCCTGGGCATTCAGACCACACAAATCAGTAGTGTATATCTGTAACCAAATAATGAAATAAACAGCTACACAATTTAAAAACCCTGCAGAAAGTAGAGATATCTATTTGTTACAGGAGTCTACCATGCCATTACATGTCCCCTTTTAGGACTACAGCATACCTGTCGCTTTAGGGCAAAAAGCCTGCTTGCTCATGTTTGTCATGTAGAGGGCCAATCCCATTGCAAAGGTGTTGGTGGAAGGATGGGCTGCATTTTCTCCTCCACGGTGGTCAGCACCGCGTCTCCACACCCACGGTCATTGCCAGCACAACAAAGTAAGATTACAACGCCTGTCAATGCAGCGGTGGCGTTGACGACTTTCGTGCCAAGACACCTTTTCTTTGGAAATTCTCTGCTGAACACCTTCCTGCCCTCCCTCCATCCTGCCGCGGGCTCGGCGGCGAGAGGCAGGATGCTGGTGAGGCCAGCACGTGACTCAGCCTCTGGGAAGCCGAGTGTGGTGTGGCTTTCTGAGGAAAGAACCCGTGAGTAACGGCTGTTCTTCTCTTTTTTTTGCTCTTTTCAAGGGGAATCGGGCCATGCTGGACAACAGCCCATAAATGAAGGTCACATCAGGTTGTCAAGGAAGAGGGGCACCTCAGGAGTCCCAGTGCTTCCCCCTTGCTCAGAAGTCACAGAGGTTAATGGTGTGGTTAGGGGATATTGCTTTCACAGGTTACAAAAGCCCATTTTGGGCAAAGAGAAATAATATAATATAAAATGCCTGTCCTGACAGCTCACTGGCAGCAATTGTTTCTCATAAGGTGCTACTCCTGAAATGGTTGTTTTGGACAATAATACTTTAACTGAATGTTCGACTATCACAGGATATTGTAAGGAGGCTGGGACACACATGGATCAAAACAGGTTTGAAACAGCAGCATTTCCCTTTGCAAAACCAATGCCAATGATGTGTCTTTCCCCACAGGGTTTTAATTTTTTTTTGCATCAGTTCTGCTTAATTACTGGTTCAGACAGCAAAACCAGTCCATCTCTGATTTTTAGGAGAGATGAAATAAGCCTTTCAGTAGCAGCACCTTCCTGCCACATCAGGTGCTGTGAACCTGTTGGTACTAGGAATTATTCATCACATAGATGCCTTGCCAAAAGCATGGGCACACATGCCTGGATAAGTCACTCTTTTCTTTGGAATTTCTCTGCTCAACACCCTCTCTGAGCATCCTCCTGCCATGTCAGCCAACACGCTCCACAGGCTGCTTGCTAACCTTTCCTGGTCAAGGTGACATGAGTTAGCAGTGACCAAATACTTACACAAGCTTGTTTTTGGCTGTATCACCTGGGCAAGGAGGGGAGCCAACAGCCCCAGGGTGGGGAGGGGAGTGGCCTCCAAGAGCAGTTACACCAGGTGTCACAGGGAAGGCTGGTGGGATCTGGCATCCCCTCCCAGAACAGGAGGTCTTGGAAGGGCCGTGAGCCCGCAGCCCTGTCCACAGTGAGCTGGGGACTTGCCAAAGAGCCTTCCCAGTGGCATCTCCCCAGGGAAGGCAGAAACAAATCAGGAAGCCAAGAAAATCAGTCATGAATATCTGTAACCAAATAATGAAATAAACAGCTACACAATTTGAAAACCCTGCAGAACTTAGAGATATCTATTTGTTACAGGAATCTCCCATGCCATTAGGTGTCCCCTTTTAGGACTACAGCATACCTGTTTCTTTAGGGCAAAAAGTCTGCTTGTTCATGTGTATTATTTAAAGGGGCAATCCCATTGCAAAGGTGTTAGCTGCAGGATAGGCTGCATTTTCTCCTCCAAGGTGGTCAGCATGGCATCTGCATACCCACAGCCATCACCAGCACATCAACATAAGGGCAATGCCTCCACCCCTCTTTCCCCGCCTGTCCCTTCTAAACAGCCTGTAGCCATCGATAGCCACGCTCCAGTCACGGGATTCATCCCACCAAGTTTCAGTAAGGGCAATCAGATCACAGCTTTCTAGCAGCATGGTAGCTTCCAGCTCTTCCTGCTTGTTTCCCATGCTGTGTGCGTTCGTGTAGAGGCATTTCATCTGGGTTGTTGGCCGTGTCACCTTCGCAGAGGAACACCCCTTGTTTCCTTTGGGGTGTTTCATAAAAGGTTCTTTTTCCAATGGGTGGAGAAAGGCTGGAGTAAATATTTCACCTATTCACATTATGTCCAATGCAGGGGTTAAAGAAAAAAGGGAAGGAGTCAGGGCTGGTAACAAATCCCTGTGACAGGACAGCATCGGTGAACTGGTCTGGAGAGGTGGACTATGACAGTGTCCCCCAGATAACTACCCAGCTTTTGAAGGAGAGGTAGACTTGCAGGCAGAGCTGGCATAGAGATGGTTAAGGTTCATGCAGGTGTTTCCCTGTAATAGGCACTGTCAGGTACCTTTGCAGCCCTGATGACCATCTGGTTACTATAAAGAATGGTTTATAGGATCTCATCATGTTTTTTTGACTACTATAACATAAGTATTGAGAGCCTGTAAGTTATGGCTTCATAAAAATAACAGCTTAATAATGAGAATGACTTTCTTCTTCCAGGCCATGGCAAATTCAGGTGTATTTTCCCCCTACATTAGGATTGTAAAATGAGACAAAAGAGACCCAGACATCTGCAGGAAAAAAAAAATCCAACCCCACAAACCTCTCAGACCTCTGTTTCACAGCAGTGCAGGAGCACAGCTTGAAGCTGTTTGCAGGGCAGGACTGAATCCCAGCCTCCATTTTGAAGAAGGGGAAATTGAGGCACTGAGCAGTGAAGCACTTTGACCAGCATCATCCAGACAGTCGGTGGTCGGAGCAGAAACTGCATGCCCAGCCACACCTCTCACTCCAGTCTGTATTGCTGTAATTAAAGAGACCAGCACAGCTACCCAGGAGTTGTCCCCCTTCATCACAGCTATATTTAGGCTATGACTTGGGCTTTCAAACTTCTTTTGTATTTCCAGAAAGCAGTAACCCTCTTCAGACTCAATTTCTCAGTGTTTTATAGGGTAGCAGTGCAGTGAGTAATTATATTACTTTCTCCTTTCAAGAAGTGGCTGCTAGATCTGGCCCAAAATTGTTTTCTTTTTCATAAAGGTACAGATGGGGAAGGGCCTTCTGCTGTATGTTTCTTCAGGACACTGGAATGTTGCGTATCTAAAACCAATGGATGTGTGGTTTTTCTTGGGGATTCCTCAAAAACATTTACTGAATTATTTCTTAAAAAAAAAAAAGGCTTTTCATGCAAGTATTTGAACGAAAGATTGCAATTCAGGTGGATGAATTTTGGTGGGGGATTAAAGGAGGACACAGAACTTCCCAGTTAAAACTAAGCTCCATATCCCTGCCCTGTTTAGTCCTATGCCACGGTCATCTCAGAATATCTGCACACAGCCTGCAAACTCTTTAAAGCTTTTAAAGACAGTGAAATTACTTATGGAAGGAAATCAGTAGATATCTGATTTCTTAAATACCAGGAAAGAGTTGACAGTATTATGGACATCAGGACTGTGCATGAAATGCTCCGCGGCTGCAGGTGAAGACCATAGACAAGCACAGGACAGAGCACATGCTCCACACCAGAGAAGAGATGAACATGTTTAATATATTGGCCCGGCTCTTGGAAGATCCACTTTTGGTTTCAGCTATTGCAGACAACCTGCCCAACCTGCGGAAAGTCTCACTATCCCCCAGTTCCCATAAAACGGAGCTGCCAGGAGGGTAACTCTGCATAAGGTTGTGGAGTACGCTGGTACGAACTGGTAGGTTGGGAGGTAGTCATCTGCCCTGATTTTAGGTTTCTGTAGCACAAATGTCTCCCTCTGAGTCAGCCAGACTTTATAGGCAAAGGAGAGAGTAATCTCACGTGAAAACAGAAGGCTGGGTCAGGTGAACCATCCTCTGGAGGCCCCTGTTTCTGCGAAGTGATGGGCCAGACGCATAAGCCCAAGGTTGAGCCCTGGAGAAGGGGCCCCAGCCAGCCTCACCTGCACAGGGATGGCTGGGACTGCAGCCTTGCATGGAGCAGGGACACCCAGGGACGTGGTCCTCCCCAGCCCCTTCCTTTGCAAACTAATTAGCAAAGAATGGAGCTATCATGAAGAGACAGCGGACCAAGATCAAGACCTGGGGAAAGCTGGGGACCCATGCCTGGCTGTGGGACCCTTATAGCACTTAATAACCTGCTTAGATAGCGCAGAGATAGCCCCCTGTATTGGGGGGCACAGCGGTCCCGGAGACAGGGAAATTTGTCTGCCAGGGAGAACTTCCTTTCTTTTTGCTTTATAGAGACAAGCCAGCTCGTGATGCCTTGAGATGGGCTGGGGGAGCTCAGAAACGGGCTGGGGTCCTGGAGACCATTGGCTGCATGTCTGGGAGGAGGCAGGGTTGGGATTATCTTTCTTCTGCCTCCCATTTGACCTCTTTGCCAGCAGATTGTTCTGATTTTCCACATGGAGGAATCTAGGGACCCTCTCGAAAGTTCAAACTCCCGTCATCTTCCCTACCGGCAGCAGCAGAGCTCTGGGCTGCTGCAAAGCCCTGGCTCACAGGGAGCTGGACTGCAGAGCAGCTGTCACAAACCCAGCTTGCTCCGTGCACAAATTTGGGCATTTCGTGTCTCTTTTATACTGGACCACATGGGTTTTTGCTAGTCAAAAATTTCCACGGAAAACTAGGAATTTGGGTTTGCATTTTGTGCTGGTCTTACCACCTCGGCAAAAGACCTGGGGCAAATTGCTGAGATGGTTTCTACTCAAAGCATTTCCATTTTTCTTATTGCAACAGAATTTTATTTCAAAATTTGTGTGCAGTTAGCAACAAAAAAGCTTACAAGTAAAAAACAAGAAAAAAGGTTGTTTCTTTCAGGTTTTTGCTTAGCTTGGCAAAGTAAAACATTTCCATCGTTAGTCAACCTGAATTCTTTCGATTTTTTTAGCTTCCTTGGTTCAGCCTGAAAGATCATCTCTTTGCACAGTTTCATCTGATGACCTCATTCACCTCTGCATGCTGGTGCAGGAATCTGGACTTGGGTTAACCAAGTATTGTCCATCAATGCAATGCAACACAACACAGTGGAACACGTGGGAATATCAAGTACTGTCCTTCTGCCCTTTCCAGCTCAAGAAAACATCAGGGCATCTAAAACCAGACTTTCCCAGCCTGTGGCTGGAGCACAGAGGCTCTGCCATCACATATCTTAATAACAGGTCTCACCCAGCACAGGCGTGCTCTGTGGCATGCACATTATTGCTCCATCTGCCCCGGCTGCAAACATTTATTATTCTCTGTGACACATACTGTAAAATTGCACTGAGGTAACTACCTCTAGTTAGTAATTTCAATTCAGATGAGCTGAAGGAATTAATGAATTTGGAAGATCTCAGATCTTTGGAGATAGGGACAGGCGATGGCATGCTTTAAAATAATCACTCTCAACTGTGCACAAGCTTGAAACCACCCTACTGATCACAGGCAATCTCAGTGCTTATCGGGGCACAGGGAGAGCTCAAGCACCATTCAAACTCTCTAATAATGCTAAATGATTCCACAAACGCACGTGTCCAGGACTCGGACTGCTTCCAAAGCTAAGTGCTTGTGAAAACTTGAAGTGCTCCACGGGTGTTAAATCACTGTGCAGAGCTGACTGATTTAAACTGCCAGAGCACTTCTCTTTTTCTTGCCTTTCCTTCTCCCTCCCCCTTCCTTTTTTTTTTTTATATGAACACTTCGATTTGGAAGCAAGTCAAACACTTTAGTTTAGCGGTTCGAGACCATATTGAACCGATTTAGAAATATGTCGAAAAAAGAAACAGTAAATTATGGTTTAAAACCCTTTTGTTTCAGAGCATTCAAGAACTGAATATTGCTGCCGGAGCTGGGATGTATTAGCAAGGGCTGGAAGACAGCACGGGGGTGCAGACATGGAAGCTTATCGGTTTGATCACATACCTACTGCAGGACGGATCTGCCCCTGTGCTGCTCCCTACCCTGCACCTCTGCTGTGCTGACTTTTTCCTCTGATCCTTAGTGGCCTTTTGCTGCAACTGGAAAAATTCCTCAGTTTGTAGATGCAGTGCTAAAAGTGGCCTGAAATTTAAACGTTGTGCATGGAAAGGGGCAAAGATGCAGCCCCCACTCGGGCTTTTTAAATACACAGCATTGCAGGCTTGGCAGTCTCTGACACTGACAGCGTCATAACCTGAAAGTGAAACTTTCTGGTGAATTCATACCACTTAAAAGACAGAATAAAACTGAAGCAAACAGCATAAATAATGGAAAGTGAATTAGACTTTGAAAATTCTGTCCTGTTTAATAATTCAGAACGATTATAACATGCTGAAAGGAACTTTTTTTAATTACTTCTAGCCTGGCAATCTCCCATTAGTGCACACACATCTCCATCAAAAGTCGTCGGCTAACAAGAGCTGCATTAGAGTGAGACAAGCAGCAAAGTACGACCCTTTGGATGTTTACTCATACCAAGGACTTGTGCAGCCTTCCCGCACCTATGGCCATGATGGGGACGGAGGAGCCGCTGCGGCCCCCGGGACCAAAGCCCTGCCCCTGGCTGCGGCCACATTCTGGTTTGCATAAAACATTCAAAATAAAACTCCCTCAGAGCCAGTAAATCGAAGCTGCTTGTCACCACTGCTGGGAAATGAGTGCAGCGGGAAGGAAACCGAGCTTACAGTCGCAGATGTGAGCTGAGGTTTCCCTCTCATGTAATGCGGCGAGGCTGCGGGACTGATGCAGCCACAGAAGTGGGGGAAACGAGGACACGGGAGCATGCCAGGCTGAGTGCTGAACGTGACATCAGCAGAGCCTGAGCGATGAGTCCTGCCTTCCTAAAGTGAATGAAATCCTTGTTTAGTAACTCAGGCTGTGCATACCACTCGTACCCTTCCTTAAGATGCTACAGGTGGAGAGAGGTGTTGGGTGCTGCTGGCATTGACTTGTCGGTAAAGGCTGAAACATGGGCAGACCATCAGCGTTCCCATCAGCAAGACCCATGTCTTCCTTCTACCGGAGCAAGCAGCTTCAGTGGGGAGACTGAAGAAGCATTGCCCAGGTGATGCCGCCCATGCAACAAGCGACCAAATGGCATGTGGGTGAGCAGCAAAGCTCTGAAGATGTCAGGAAAGGAGGAGAGAAGATGGCAGGCGAAGAGTGGTAGTTGTGTTTATTGATGGCGAAGAGGTCTAGGTAGTTCAAAGAGAGTCCAGCTGAGTCACCAGCACCAGCATGACTAGCAGCAATGAGGCTGAGGCACGGAACAGGACAATGGAGAAGCTGAGAAGTGCACAGCTTGGGAGGAGCCAGAGAAAATGCACAAAGGGCTCTTTTGTAGCTGGGAGGTGAGCATGGCTCCACTTGCGAGACTCAAACCTGTGGTCACAGGAGCCGGGCTGTGCTCTGAGGTTGCAGCCAGACTCATTTAGCATTCTGCAGGCCATAATTTACAGGCAAATATAAATACTGGCCACTCACAGAACATACCCAACTTCAGTAGCAAAGCTGGTAGGCGGGGGAACATGGCCACCCCTCAGCCACTAGCTTCGCCGTGCCGTCTGGCTTGCAGTTGCCAAGCCCATGATGGCCATCTGCCTTGTGGCTGCCTAGGAGAAAGCGAATTATATTTTTCTGTAAAGACACAATGGCAGCTGGAGATGCCAGCCAATGTATGTGAATAAATCAGGCCCAAATTCCATTGCCAGGACTCAAACAGAAGTAGTTTCTGGGTTAGCCATGCTTCAGCCCCACCACACCAACAAGGACAAGGATTTCCAACTGTCTAGGAGCCGCTGATATGTCATGCTCATGTTTTGATGTGGTACCTTGGTGTGAGGGAAGCCTTCCTCTGTTGGAGCATGCACGGCAGGGCAGTCTGCTCCAAACCCTGTGTGGACTTGCTGGGGGACGGGAGGAAACATCCCTTCACCTGATCTCCCAGTTCCCACATCCATCAAGTGAGCGCAGCCATTCCCATTTCCTTTGCAAAATGGCTCAAGCAGGAGAAAATAGCGTAAGAACAAAGTATGAGAAAAACAGAATTTTCTTTGGCCCTGTTAAAACTACTGTGAGAAAATGCAGCTGTGCAGGAGAATTTAATAAATTATTTTCTTCGTAAAACCTCTCCTTTTTGTACCAACCAATATTCATTTGCCACTTTCCGCTAATCACAGCTCGCAGACAACCTCGTTGCCACCACTGGCACATTAGTGAGGTCCTGATCCCAAACCAAGCATCTTTCTTTTGGGTGAAGGCTCCTGGGGGTAGGAGGGCAATGCCATACTCTTGCACTGAGGCTGTTTCGGGGTCCAGGTGGGCATCCTTGCACTCTGACCTCCTGTGCTGGGTGGACACAACTCTGCATCTTTGTGTTTTGCTCTATAGGTGAAGCCTCAGGGATCAGATCTTTCCTACCCTGTGATTTTCAGGACACCAGACTTATCCTGGCAGACACTCAAGGGTCCTGGTTTCATTAAGGTCTGGAGGAAGCTGTGATGTCCTCTCACTAAACAAGCACCAGGGCATAGATTAAATCCTTGAGGGAGATGGGAGTTTTCCAAACTGCCTCGTAAAGGGAGCAACGAGCTGTGAGAAGAGAAAGCTCCTTTGTTTTGGATAGCAGCTGTAATCTCCACATCAAGCACATGTTGGAATTCGTAAGTGGCCATTTAGCCGTATTCTGACAGCAGAACCAGCAACCTCGGGGCGGCAGCCAGGCCTATTTATAGAGAGGAGGTTTGAGGCAATATCCTTACCTTGGATGCACTGTCTCCACTTAAGAGCCTAGCTTATGAGCGAAAGTGATGCCAGACAGGCAGACAGCAAGGAAGCAAAAGAGTCACAGCTCACTCTGCCTGGCTTGCTTTGCATCAGAGCAAATTAAGTTTTACAGCAACGATAGAAATCTCTGAAAACTCAGTTTCTTCCCAAGTCTAACAAGAAAAGGAATGGCAGAGGATAAATAGCCTTAGAGGTTCCTCAGGCCAAACCTGCAGAAGCATATCAAGTTAATGTATGACTGTCGGAGTGCAAGAGCGTTGGGAAATAGTGAGCTATGCAGGAGGTCAGAGCTTAGCCCACAAAGTCTGCTGCCCTCTTTGTTGACATTACCGATGGCACTCATTGGCTTAGGAGAGCTCTTGGACACTCATTGAGTGTTATCATGAATCGAGGCTATCCCCCCATATTGCGTCAAATATTGATGTTTCAAGTCTGCTAAGGCCGAGGTATGTGGTAAAACTCAAGTGGTGTCAGCTTACGTGTCCTATACAGATGGGCTGGGATCCAAGTCCAGCTGAAATAAGAGGGGTTTGGAGCTGGTCTGGGACTCCTGAGAAATGTGGATTTTCCCAAAATAAACAGGAGTCAGGAACTCATGGGAAGCATGAGAAAGGGAGAGGACACCGATGCGGTGGTGAGACTCCTTTGGTTAGCAGAGGTCTTTGAAGGGTTGTACTCAGAATAACAGGCTGTCTTGGCCATGGCCTGTAGAGCTGACAGGCATGGTGGGATAAGATTCAGCTCACAGACAAAAAATCTAAACTTAGCCATTTCTTTTAAATTTATGTCTACACTACAAGTAGGTCAGCTATGAGTCTGAGCTCTCTTTGCCTCCCCGAGAAAGATCACACTGGCCTAACGTAGGTGGTTACCTTCAGGTATGTTGAATGGATAAGGTCCTCATTCAAGAGCTGGGCTGAATAGCCCCAGGCTGGTGCCTTCACCAGAAGATCCCTTCCTCTTGCTATAATGAAGAGGGAATATGTATGAAGAGGGAACATGTATGACTGCTCCTAGAGGGCCTAAGCCTAGATGTAACGGCACTCAGAGTGGTTTTAAGGGCAGCTGAAGGTTAGGGTTCAGAGCAGGACTTTTCGTCGCCTTGGTTAACCCATCCTTCTCAGAGACAACTTCATATTTTGGCTAGTACAGCTGGCTTCATAATCTGTGTACCAAAATCTGCCTAGGACCCAGAACCACAAGACACATCTCAGGTACCATATGGACCAGAGATGCTCACGCATGCAACCTAAAGAGCCCACACTGGCCACCCCAGCACTGATTCTTCCAAAGGAAGGATGCTCCCTTACACAGAATGTTGACTTTGGTTTACCCCTTGGGTATGAGAAACCATGCCAATGCACCCTGAACCTTGAGATCACACCTGTAATTAACCTGGTCATCTTCTTCTGAAGTTCCTCCTCCACGGAGGTACAATGCTCTCTGAGTTAGAGGACAAGTATTTTATTCATCAGGTAGGAAAAATGGTATTTATAGCAATCTCACTTCTAACATCGAAGCTGCTCTAAAAGGTTCCCGGTAGTTCCTACTGGCACATGGGAGTGGGGGAAATACCCTTCTGACATACCTCTTCGCCCTTCTCCTCCTCTCTTGAGTTAAAGTCGCTACTTCCGTTGCTGCAGGGACAGCTGAAAAAATCCTGGTGTGGGAGGGAAGGAGAAGCTGGCAGGCATCCAGCATCAGCTTCTGCCGAAGGGGGAGATTCCTGCTCGCCAGCAGATGCTTGGCTTTTACAGCTCCCGGAGCCCAGTTCCCTTATCTTCCTAAGGCATCTCTAGCTACTCCTTTACTGACTGAATTAAACAGAAGCAGGGATTGAACTGGGAATATGTATATTTTCTAATAGGCACACAAAAATCAGCAGATTGAGAAGGATATCTGTACGTATGTAGGCATACACGTGTGTGCATATCACATGCATGCTGAGCTCCTTAAAATGGCCAGTTTCCTAAGGCTGATATCAGCTACAAGAGAAAAAAATTAAAGAAAGAATTCAAGCAAAAATGTGACTGATAGTTACAAATCTGGTGGAGCATATTTTGCTCTTGCCCCAAAACCAAATGGGTGAGACACTGACCCAGGCGGAGGAGTGAATATGCAATACCTATAGGGTAATGTCTGGGTGTCGACGCACAGAGTCAAACACGACACATTCGTAGGAAAGAGAAAGCTGATTTTAACGATAAGTATAAATGACAAGTCAGAAATTGTAGGATATTGACAAAGGAAGCAAAATGACAGAGGGAAGAATGGTTCAGTAAATAGCTCTGTACTGTATTGGTGAAAAAGCTCAGTGATAGTCTTATTATGTGTTGAAAATTAAATACCTCCACCTTGCTAATACTTGTTGTGGTCATTAAACAGCAAGTGACTAAAGCTAAATGGATAACTTGAACCCCAGGATTTTCACCAAGCTGATCAAGGGCTATTAGTATTGAATTTCATTATTTCCAGGGTGTCTATGAGTTAGAATTGGAAACCATATTAATCCTAGCACAATAATAAACCACTGATAACTATATCAGTTCAAATTTACTAGATTAATAAAGACACTAATGTAGTCAATAGCAATCAGCACCAGTTCATGAAAAGGAGATGCTGTCAAAGTAAACTTACCTTTTTATGGCTGATGGGGACAACAGTGTTAATAGAGTTGGCGCTTTATAAAGGTATCAGTAGCACCGGCTATTTTAAGCTGATTAAATCCACTTGGCTTACGTAAAATCTGTTAAGAACTGGACATTTGATAGATCTCAAACCCTAACTGCAACAGGAGACAGTTCATTGAGCTCCTGTGCTTCTAGTGGTACTTTGCAGAGCTCAGTTTTTGGCCTTACACTTTAAGCTTTTTAACTAATATTCTGGAGAGAAACACATCACTGGTGTTTGCAAATGATGGAGAAATCTGGGAACTGCCAAAGAAAGAAGAGGCTGGGGTAGCAGGTACCCTTGATTGCTAGCTATGTTCATTGCAGCAAACTATATTGAATATGTATGGTGCATTTATCCTTTGAGGAATGAAAAATTTCTGTGTACATTTACTATAGAGGACAGTTCCTCAGGAAGCAGAGATTTTGGAGAATATCTTCCAGGTGTTTAGAGGGATCCTGAATGTAAAAACCAGACCACTGTGCAGAAGCACAGAACTGAGAGATGCAAGGTTTGACTCAGTTATACTCCTGCAGTTGAAGAAATGATTAATAAATCGGAAAGAGTCACAGAGCTGGTAAAAGGTTTCAAATAGATATGGCCTATATATGGCCTAGACTGAAAGGCTGGTGGGGCCCTCAAGATGTCTAGAAAAGCAAGGAAACTGCGAAGGGGTGACTTGACTCTGATAAGTCATCAAAAGATGACAGAAGGATATTCTGCTTACCTGATAAGGGCATAATAAGATCAGACATAGAAAGATTTAAACTGCACAAAATTCATGTTAGAAATAAGATGCATATTCTTCAGCAATGAGAACGATCAGCCACAGGAACCATTTTCTAAGGCTTGTATTTGATTTTCCATCCATCAATATTTTTTTAAAACAGATCAGGTATCTTTTTTTCTAAAATATATACATTTGAATGATAAAAACAAGAATATTTCCTTCCAGTCCTTACAACCAATAAATCTAAATAAAACATAAATCTGTTAGCCTTATATTTGCCCAGGATCCTGGAGATACCTAAAGGACCATGAAGCAACCTGCTCTGCCTCCTAGACTTGGGACTGAAGGCCAGGATCAAAGCAATCAGCTGCTTGGAAATTCACAGATAAATCAGTTTTTCTGCAGGTCAGTCTTTACATGCCAGGCCATGGAAATAATCTCCACTATGTTATGTCATTTTGCCTTTCAGGTCCTGCTGGAATTGGCCAGAATCTGCGGTGTGCCTGCATCCCCAGATGGGCTCATCCAAACAGAACAGTTTAAAAGAACAGAGAAAATAAATCTGGAGTAATTATGTGGTATCCTCTGGTCTGGCTCTTCTGAATCATCAATTAATGACATACTTAATCACTTCAATGTTTTCTCTAGTCCTGATCAGACTTGCTTGTGTGCCTAACTTTATACTTTACTACCTTGACCTACTATTTAATGTAAACTAGGTATACACAAACTTCCCACTATGCTCATATAGATTTATCTACTAATGCGCTAATGGTTACTGTGTCACAAGAGAGAGCAGAACATGATAGCCAGATTTTTTTAATTAATTAGTTTGTCAAGCTTATTTTAAAAAGGAGAAACTTGAGCCCAAGTTTGCCTGTCAACAAAAAATACTGTGGCTAGATAGATTTTCCAAAGCAGGAAATTCAAGAGGAGTTAGGTTTCCCTTTGTGCCTTTGAAGAGCTCTCCATCCTGAAGAAGAGAAGGTTGCGAGGGGACCTTATAAATGCTTACAAATATCTGAAGGGTGGGTGTCAGGAGGATGGTGCCAAGCTCTTTTCAGTGGTGCCCAGTGACAGGACAAGGGGCAATGGGCACAAACTGAAGCACAGGAAGTTCCATCTGAATATGAGGAAGATTTTCTTCCCTCTGAGGGTGACGGAGCACTGGAACAGGCTGCCCAGGGAGGTTGTGGAGTCTCCTTCTCTGGAGATATTCAACACCTGCCTGGACAAGGTCCTCTACAACCTACTGTAGATGACCCTGCTTCGGCAGGAGGGTTGGGCTAGATGACCCACA
>Ga0065711_1042406_pt1 | contig 15400 bp, 7 predicted proteins | sample Hoacrofraction12_FD_59098 | JGI IMG/M metagenome (GOLD analysis project Ga0065711, IMG submission 59098) | Hoatzin crop microbial communities from Cojedes, Venezuela - Epithelial fraction 12 v2 (version 2) | ecosystem: Host-associated > Birds > Digestive system > Esophagus > Crop | place... | reverse complement strand
AATGTTAGGCCGTCCTTCTGAAAACTGCTGTCAGCTTTGAAGACCTCTTTTCAAGATGTTGGTAGTCTCTTTGTGTCAGATGATGTTATGGATGTGAGAGGTACAGGGTAGCAGCACCGAGTTTCCGCGCTTTGCTGTAGGCTAGAAACCTGCATGTACGCAGTTCTGTATCTAAGCTGATGCTTGGTGACATGTTAAGCCACGATAGCTCGATTGTGGGTTCAAGCTTGAGTCATTTACTAGGTTCAGCTGTAAGTGACTCTAATCTGAGAATACTTGTCATGCTTTAGAAGAACCGCTGGTGAAGGTCTTTGGAGCTGAACAATACCAGGACAATTGTAGCTCTAATGTTGGCCACAAGAGAGCAAGCTGAAACTGTGCTGGCTGTTTGGTGAATCCGGAGATAGTCAAAGAAAGAACGGAGCCTGGGATGTCAGACAGGTAGATGAGGTCTCTTGAAGCGGGAGAGCACGATCAGAGGGTATTTGCATTTATAGTTTTTTGTCTTTTTTGGAGCATTTTCATTTCCAATCCTAGCTCATTTTGTGTTCAGGCATTGTAACAGCAGAATCCATGTAAGCAAATTCTGAGACATAACGTTGATCTCTACATTAACTTCTCAGCTGAACCTGTATTTTAATAACTTACTCATACCAGTCTAAGAAAATTCAAATTGTTGAAATTAGTTGGGTTTGCTTTATGGTAACCCTACTGCTAATTTGATTGACACAGTAGGATTTGAGGGGAGTTAGGTTAATTTGCACAACCAAGGATCTGGATCTATGTACTGGGATCTACATAAAGTGGTGGTTTGTTTCCTTAGATTAAGTGTCTAGATTATCAGTTGTACGAGAAACCTTACAAACTCTCTAATCACTCTGCTTTAAAAGTCCTATTACTGCAAACAAAGCAAGAAGTCTGAGCAGTTTTATGAGCTTGAAGTACAGTCTGTTTTTTCAGTATTCTGATACACTTGTAAAGCAATCTGAGAACTCCTTTGCACAAAACTTCTGCATAGGTCAAATGCATAAAATTCTTAATTTTCTAATTAAAAGCAGAATTTAATCACTTTCATATGGAAGATTTTAAGGCTGATGTGAAAATAACTGAGAACTGGCATAGCATCAATCTATCATTAGTTTCTACAATCTGATAGCATTGCTTAAAGCTTCAAAGTGTGTTGGACCAAGCAGTTTGTTTGTAAAATAATCCCAGCATAGTCTTTCATCTGATGATTTCAATAAAAGAGTTTAAAAATAGACTTTCCCAGGTCCACTCTGTGTTCTTCAGTGTAAAATTGAAGTAACTAATGAATACAAGGGCCATTCTCCAGGTCTTACTTTGCTGTAGCTGAGAACACAGTTTGACCTTTAATTTTTATAATCTTTCCTTCCTTAGTGCAGAGCACCTTGTTGTGCACTATGCTAGAGTTTAAAAGAGTTGAGAAGTTCATACGAGTGGTAGTTTGACTTAGAAAGGTAGAGCTAAAAGATTTGGTTTTTTCTCTTGTTTACGAAGTCTCTTTTGTTATAGAGAGGTCGTAATCTGGCACAGCAGCCCCTGGCAGGCTTTGAATAACCAACACACAGTTTTACTATAGTAACAGTGTAGTTTGAATATGGGATCAGATTTCCAGATACACATTTTGAGCAGCAGATGTTCAGGGATCTTAAAAAATCAAGTGCTCTGTCTTACAACAACAAACATTTTGTTTGCAGTATGACGCTGGAAGCCTGGAAGCCTTTCTGTTGATGCCGCTAAGGAGCAGGGATGTGAGTGGCTTAGAACTGCTTGTGAACACCAGATGGTCCTCTGCCTCATTTGCGTTGCCTTGGACGGGGGCATCTTGATCCAAAATCAGGCTGCTGCTAATATTTCTGCCTAATGAGAAAAGGAAAAGAGAACTGCACCAAATACACTCTGAGTAAAGAGTCAGCCTGCCCAGGAAGTCTGCTTTTTGTGAGCTGAGCTGGGAAGCCTGGAGAAGACTAGGAGGATAATTATGTGCTTGCTTCTATTTCCTGTTGGGAATGCCTCTCTGACAGTAAGTACTGTATTTAATACTATGTGCAGCTGATACTTCCTTGAAGATAAACCACAGAGATTAGATTGCTTTGAAGGAGTAGTCAGGCCTGAGCAGGATGGTTTGAAGGTACAGAAGTAGCAGCCTGCTTGTATTACTCTAATACGGGTCTCCTAGAATCAGGGACTTGGTCATTTCAGCTCAGTAGGTGACAGTCCCGTAAAGTGTGTTCCCGTAGACACAAAATGGACCTGCCTAAGTGTGAGCTTGGGCAGACCAGAACATGTCTGAGTAGGCTGGAGAAAGGGAGAAATGCCTAATACCTTTGCAAGGCTCCCTGAGGCAAGAGTGGAGGTAAGGTGTTCTAAGACGCCCAGCTGGATTAGGATCTTACCTAGATTGATTTATTAAATGTGTTGCGCTCAAGTGCTTTTTGTCCCTTTGTTCTCATTGTTACGACATTTGGACTTCATGCTCGCTAGTGAGCAAATACAGCCACTTGGACACCAAGGAGAGGAAATGTATTTTTTCCAGGTTTGGAGAGGGGAGTTATTTGAAACTCTCAGGTTTTCAAATTCTAATATGCCAGAGGCCGCGTTATCAGATGGTTTGTTGGACTTCACTTATTTTTGTACTTCGTGCTTTGTGTCTTGGGCTATGCTGAGGGCTTCCCATTTACCCATTGTCCTTATTGCTCTCTAGCCTTTTTTTTTTTTTCTTCTTTTCCCTTTCTCCTCTACTTGAGGCTTTGGTATAAATCAGCCTGCACACATGGCAAAACAACCTGGGACCCAAATAACTGAACTCTTATTAGAGCTTTCTGTCTTGAGGGTTGTGTTTGTTCACCATTGTTTCATGATGAATATGATACTTAATGCTCTGAATGCTCTAAGTAACAGTCAAGAGAGCCAATCAAAATACTTTTTGGATAAGAAATAAAGGCTCTAGCATTCAGTTACTGTGTGTGTAACTTACACTTCTTTGTTTACTGTGTCTTTATACCAAGTGTTGCCGGGAGACTTTGCCATGCTTATTTTCAGTCATGCACTAGAATAGACTCCTGCAGACTGTATGCTTCCTCCTTTAGTGCTCTACCTTTATTTTTTTAATAAAAGAGCTAACAGCTAACACCTTGGAGAATAAAATACATACTTATGTGACTGAAAAACTGGAGAATTTTGTTCATACATGATACAGGGAAATAAAAAGCATTTCTTGTTCTGAGTAATAATCAGAAAATGGATTTATTTTTAGTTTGCAATTGTATTTGTTATTTTTAACTGTAGTAAAAGTCATTATCATCTTATATGATAAGAACTTAGACATGTGATCTGCATCTTACTTGTTGAAATGAATAGTAGTAGTCCACAAAGCTGAATTCTGCTGCCTTCCTCTTGTAGGTGATTTGGATTGAATGAGTGTTGGTTACAAAGGAAGGTGAGCAAGATTTAGCTGGTAAAGGACTATCTGGGTGACTGCATTCATTCTGTAGGAAATACAAGCAACACAGTCTGGAAAGTCTAGCTGCTGGAGGATTTCCGTTCGCTTTAATGGAACTTCATGACTTATTTGTATAAATTTAAGTGTGTGGAAGTTTTTGTGTGAGTACAGAAATAGAAGTTTATATATGTTCACATAAGCATACCGTATTAGAGAATAATCATCCTAGATACTCTAATTATTAGTAGCTCTTCTTTATATTGTAAATTTCTGTTTCGTATGTGTGTATGGTGTCAAATAAGGAATTTGTAGTTAAACTCTAAAAAAAAAATTTTGAAGTTAGTGTAATAGGAGAGAGTGAAGCAGAGATAAAGTATCGGAACTGCAGACAGAGAAGACTGACAAATTGTTAGTGCAAACAATAATGTATCAAACAAGAATAATATGGAAAAACTGACAGGGACTGAATCATCTTGGAGAAAACAGTTCAGAAGTTGAGAACTATATATTAAAATTATACACTAAGGAGAGATTAGGAGGCTCTTCAGATAGCAGAGATGATGATGCACTACAGATGCTGATTTGGTTTGTAAAACAGGATTTTTGTGAATTTTCAGTTAGATCCGGGTATAAATCACTAGGAATCTGTAGGAAAGTGCTGACAAGTTTCAGCAAGCTCTTGTGTTGAAATCCATACTGGTTTCATAATTAAGTTTGGAATTGATCAGATTCTTTTGATAAGTTATGTATAGAAAGCAAAACTACTGTAAACTATTTGGGAAATATTGTATGGGTGGTGAAATGTATGGGACTAAGTGGTACTCTGCGTAGGTGACAAGGTCAGACTTATGCTAGAGCATAAACTCAATTCAGGGTGAAGCCCTAAGTGACAAGAAGTGTTACACTGAATAGCTATTCCCAGGACGAATAATCTAGAAGTTACTTACGAGGAGAGTCTGGATTTTTAGTGGACAAACATAGTTTGAAATATTTAACAATTAGAAGTTAAAGAAGTAAGTTAGGTGATGCTGAACACTTAAAAAAACCCCAGACAAACGAAAAAGGCCCAAACCAAAAAAACACTTAAGGATAATGGGAAGAATTTTATATAGTTTGGTACCTTAATAGATGCTGTTCTTACTCCACTTTTGATCTGCCTTGCCTGCCATTAAAAAATGTTCTCTTAGGCTTGATGGCCTCTGATGATGCCATATCCTGTTTTGGAAAGGATTTTTAAATCATCCTGGATAATTCCACTAATATTTTTTTTCAAGTTCACAGAAGTTGTTAAAATCTAAACTCAGGTGAATTAAAACACTAGTAGAAGTGGAATAAGGGGGCAGATTCCACATCATATGTAGTGAATCAGACCTAATGCCTCCTCCCTGGAAGTGTTCAAGGCCAGGTTGGATGGAGCTCTGAGCAACCTGGTCTAGTGGAAGATGTCCCTGCTCACCACAGGGGGGTTGGAACCAGATGATCTTTAAGGTCCCTTCCAACCCAAACCATTCTATGATTTTATGATTTTCTTTCAGGCACTACTCCATTCCAAAACCATGCAGAATGTCTTAGTACTATCTTGATAAATGCATTCAGTATTCAATATATACCTCAATATATTATCTTGAAAATGTATTATCCTGATATACACTGATAATGTATTATCTTGATAATATATTCAGTCTTATTCAGGCTGCTTTTAGATTTTTCAAAACTGAAGGTGTTTTTGTTTGACAAGATAGAACACATGGCTGCATCATGCACGTGGCTGATGAAGGAAGCTGTGGATTTGACTCTAGTTACTGGCCAATTCAGTTCCTAGCCATTGCAAAGTTGTGAGTGTCTCGTATGTTGATGCTGAGGACAAAGCTGAGGATATTGATGGTAAAGATTTTCTGTTCTAATATGTAGATTGGAAAGTGATTTCGGAGAGTGGAGGAAGAGGTTTGTAGCATTCAGCCTCTTCCCAGCAGAGCTTCTAATGACAGGTTGCACCATCTAGTCTGTCTACATAATCTGGCCCTGCACGGAACAACAGTGAGGAAATGCTTGCTACATGATTGGCAAGACGGTTGCTAACAGTGTTGACATTAAGTGTCTTTCTGATCTAACACTTCACTGGCACTATATGGTTGACGTGTGGGAGAATTTATTTATGATTGTATTAGTTAAAACTGGAAAAAAGGCTGAATGAGACATCCAAGTTGTAGTGATTTTTGCCGCCTCTTAACTTAGTTTTATGACAGAAAAAACACTGATGGAATATATTTAGAGTTGAAACTATTCCTGTTGCACACAGTTGGGGGGTGAAATGTAATGCCACAGAAATGCCTAGTTAAAAATGCAGACTTATTTTTTTTTTAATAGACTAATTTTATGAGGACTAACTATATTTTTTATATGGTAGAACAGGGAGAACCAGATCTAGTGCTTTAGTGTATAAGTAGGCATCAGAAAGTGGTTTAAGCCTTTAAGTCTCCTTCTGCGCTAGTGTGTGCAAATGCAACAGTGAATTGCACATCTGCTGTGATCTGCTCTGTAGTACTGGCTGTTGGTCAGAGCAAGGCCAGAAGGTCACACTCTTAGATGAATGCGATAGATCTTACGCTCCAGTTTCAAATCTTCCTTCTAAGAAGTCAACAACAGCAAAAAAAAACCCAGCACGGTGTCTTGTGCTATACCTAACTACTGCTAGTGGTTACTGAATAAAGCAGGTTCACAAATGCCAGTGTAGTCTGAGTTGTTTGCTGGAGTGGAAAGGTGGGCTGTTGGCAATGCTAGCCTTTGGTTATCATTTTCAAGTCTGATGTTTTTACTATGCTAATTAGCATGATTAGTTAAAATAACTGGATTCACTTAAGTGCTTTGCATTTGCATTTTAGCATTAGAATGTTTTGGGTTTTGTTTTTCTGCTGAAGCATTTTCTATGGTTTTTACTGAGAGATACAACAAAAGGGAATTCTGACTAGGCATTAATATGATTGATTTAAAACTATTTTCTAACTAGTTCATCTTTAAAAGTAAGACTTTTAAATATAGCTGTAGAAATTAAATTGGTCTTTTTGCAAGGGTTTATTATATGTCTGTCAAGTTCTGATTAGCAGAACAGATGGCAGTTGTTTTCAAATAGTACTGACCTCATGCACAGAAGAATGGTTTAGCAGCATTTGATTATTTAATTCTGAATAGTTTGTTTCTCATCAGTGTAACGCGTGCTTGGATCAAGTAGTTCTTCCTGCCTATGGAGCAGCTTCTATACAATCCAACAGCAGGTTAAATATTTTGGGTAAACTCAGCAGCTGAGGTGAATAGGCTGAGGATATTTTTATTTGTTCTGTGTTACTGTCATTGTATGTTAGACTGTACTTTTTGTCCTCCGTATTTGAAAGTTACTAAGCAGGCTTCCTGCTTGACTTTGGTGCCATTGCTTCATGTATTTATTTACTTACTGGTTTGTTGTAAAATAAAACTTGACCTCTGAGAATTTTTAAAAATCATCACCAGCTCTGCATTAGTATGAAGTAATCTGTTTCCTGGCCTAAATTATTGCGTAGTACTGCTGTGCACAGCGGTGAAACAGCTGCAACATCCTGAGAGAAAATTTTGCATCTTGTCTGAGGAAGGAGTGTGGTGTAGTGGGCCAATATTCTGCCCTTGAGCACGCTGTGGTCTCTACATATTTATCAAAAAAAGCCATCTTCAAACAGGAAGGATTATTAATTGGGGGAGATTTCCTGGGTAACCCAGCCAGGTTTATAGCATGCATTATGACAGGCTCTTACTGTGCATTATCTTCATCTAGCAAGTTGTTCTCCTGCAAATCGAGATTTGATGAAAGACTAGACTGCCCCATCTCTGTGCCTAGGTGTGGGAAGAACATTTATCATTGCTTTGTCTGGGGGACAAACAGTGTCACTGATTTTTAGTTCTCTGAGGTGATGAGCATTCTGGCCCCTGTCTCAGAGGACACATATGCATACCTACAAATGAATAAAAATCTGTATTGTGGAGTATCTTGCTATCCTTTTCTGTTTCCCTAACTACAGCTTCCCCAGCTGTTGCTCTCACTTTAACTCCCTGTGGTTCTCAGGGTGCAAAATATACAGCTGCTTACTCCAGTTACTGTTAGTTACTGTTTTGTTGATTATTTTGGCAGGAATACTTGCACAGCTGCTGCTTTTGTTTCATAAAATATCCCCGGGGACTGAAATCCTTGTTGTGATGACAGTGAGAACGTTTTCAGCTTGTACTGAAGTCAGGTGGGAGCTCCTAAAATCACTACACCAGAGCCTTTTAGCTTACAGAATTTGAGCATACCAACTGTGAGACCATTCATAATATGGCAGTGCTATCTGCTAACGCTTTACAATCTGCTGAACAGAGGTGGGTTTTTTTAAGTTTATAACGCAGCATCATCTCCCTTGTCTCTTATTCTTGTCACATTGCCACAGCTCACACTGTATGAACTCTCTAAGTAAGGAGAAAAAAAAAAAAATCCCAAACAAAAAACCCCCAAAACACAACAACAAAATCAGCTAGTTATGCCTCCTTAGCAGAATAAAAGCCATTCCAGGGTGCCAATATCAATGAGGATGAAGCAGGAACAGATACAGGAGACATTTGGCAACTGGAAGCATTAATTAATTTCTCAGATGAGATAAGAGAAGATGCAGATGAGGACAGTGAAGCAGTGGAACAGGTTGTCCAGGGAGGTTTTGCAGTCTCCAACCTTGGAGGTTTTCAAGACCAGATTAGATAAAGCTTTGAGTAACCTATCTCATAGCTGACCTTGCCTGGAGCAGGAGATTAGACAAGAGGCCTTCTGAGGTCCTTTCCAACCTGAATTGTCCTGTTATTCAAATCTTTGAGATTAAGAAAAGTTTGACAGTGTCTAGCATCTCACAAGGCTGTAAAACCTGCCACAATGTGGCCTGATGTTTACCTGCAACATCTTCCTTTAAGTGATTGTCCTTGCCAGTGAGGCTGCTCGCATCTCCTGCTTCTGGTAGATGGCCTGTGTCTGCGTGGAATCCTACCTAAAACTGTTTGCCATATCCACTGATCTGCCCCAGACTCCAGTACAGCTCAGTTGACCCAAGGCTGCAACGGAATTTCTGTTTAACTTCCATGAAGTTATACTGGAGAGAGGAGAGGCTAAGGACAGTGTGTACTGTATTCATTATATTTGTACGAAGTCTTAATTTCTTTGGTGTTCTCAACTACTGAAGTTAATTTACTTACCTCTTTGTGGTGATAATAGTACTGTATGTGATCAATTAACCTGTTTTCCTACCTTTCTTGCTTTTATCACACTGTTTGCGTCAGAATAAACTTTTTCACCTGGCCGGTCAAGCCATTTTGATCCCTTTACTCCATCCGTTCTTTAATTCCCATGTTTTTTCTAACACCTAAAATAAGTTAATAGCATCTTGCATTTCAGATTTTACTTTTACTAATTCTGCTTCCCTGCTTGTCCCCTCCGTTCAACAGATAAGCATTCTTTGCTCCTGCAGTTGCATTCTTTGCTGTACTGCTGCATGGTTACTGCTGTAACAGCTGTGCTTTATCCCACTGTTCTTGTGCAGATCGGTCACCAGAAAGTGGTTTCACATCAGAAAGCACACGGCAAACACACTGCGAAGGCATACAGCGGTGAGAGGGCTCTGAAGACCTGCAAGGTCTGTCTGAGCTTCAGCACCTCTGTACTGACTACCTAAGGATCTGCTTTCCGTGGGAGAACTATAGTAAGGTTAGACACACTGGGTGTTAGCTGATCAGTAGTTTTCAGTGTGACAAGTCCAGTGCTGTTAGCTATGTTTATGTGTATGTAAAACGGTGGTCAAATTACCCAAACGTTTAGTAGTGTGGATATATGTAGTAACCAAGTAGGTGAGGGCAGATACAGTGGTAGCCCAAATACTTGGCTTTGTCCAACTGCTTTGTTCCCTGAGGAGCACCCAGTGCTGTGGACAGTGTGCAAACATACATTTTGAGTGTTAACAGTGTGACTTCTCCTCCCAAAGAACAAATCATAACACGCGAGTCCTGCAAACTGCACGCTTTCCACTGGGATTTCTAAAAGTGCTCAGCATCCTGCCACAGAGCAATCTGACTGGTACCGCTGGGGGAGAAGCTCAGCTGAGATTTAGCCCTTTTGAATTTCTCAGTTTTGATTACAGTAGATCTGTAAACTGCGCTACAGATTTTTTTCCTGTACAAACATTTCTCAGCAAATAGCCAAACACAATTAACCAGGAGAACTGACCTCATTTTTATGATCTCTCTGATTTATAGTGTCACAGCTAAGAGAGTACTGGGTGCTAAGCCTTGGCCATTGTTCTGTTCCGTTGATAAAGTATCATGGGCTTATAATGGTCATTGTTCTAATATCACTCTGGGCACAGTAACATCACTGTTCCCTGTCTCCTGCTCCCTGGCCTCTCTGGAGAGTTAAGCTTTATGTAATATGCATATGGTGAACCTAATAATCATATTCTTTGAATGCTGCCTCCATTTTCAGGTTTTCAGACTACTTGACCGACATTCATGAATTTAACCTCGTGGTGACCTGTTAATTATAGCACAGAAAATAATCCTCATTATATAGATGAGGAAATTGAAGGATATGAAACTAGACATGACTGCATATGACAGCACTCTGAATTTACTGTGCAGGACCCACAAATTTTAAAAGACTTTAGGAAATCTCTGTCTTTTTTATGGCACGGGAAACTAAGACAAAATATGCACTTGTTTAGAAACACACAGAAGACCTGTGATATATAGAAGCAGAAATAGACTCTAACCAGTGAATTGTCACTCTGCAGCTACAAGCTGCTGATAAAGCATAAAGGAAAATATGACACACTATTGATATGTTTTTCCTGGAGTTAGTAACATGCATGGTATTAGTTCAGTATCAGTACCAGCAGGTATGCAGCATAAAGGTTGACACGGACTAACTGTCTGAGCTCGTCCTCCATTTCCTAAACAGACTGCATAGCTTCTGCTCAACTCAGTGCTGCCATAACTAGATAGGTATTGGAGACAGCAGTGTAGGGGCACCCTGTATCAGTGACAAAGCCCGAAACAGGATGAATCCAAAATTACCGATTACTGCTATATCATTTCATTTTGGTATCAGCAGGGAGAAAGCAAGCAGCAAATTATCGGTGGTTCCATCCAATTTTCGGTTAAGCCGCTCAAGCCACAAAAATATTGTTGTTGTTCCTTCATGTTCAGATGCGAGTATTTAGATGTAATGTCACTGTAACTTCTCAAGTGATGTTATACACGGTGTTCTTGAAAGCTAGCGATTGTGTGCTGTGGTTTGGAGATACTGCCTGTGTGGTTGTTTTTTTTTAACTGGCTGTTACTTTGTTGCTAAATAATTACAACTTGCTGTCTTTTTACAAAACCTATGGGTCTGTTCAGATGAGTTCCCATTTGAAAATGGGCTGGACAACCCAATTTTCTTTTTGTTTGGCAAATAAAGCATACACCCTTGCTTCCTACCTTGTAGAGGTGATAAATTATTTTTCATTGGCTTGCCTAAAACTGAAAAAGTACTAGGCCATAAAAGGAAATTTTGTCTCAGCATTTAATAATATTGTGGTCTTTCAGAAGATTCTTTTCTTCTTCTCCTTAGATTGAAAAAATGGTTTACTCACTGATGAGGTACAAGAGAAGCAGAAGTGGACTAATCACTTGATTAGTATGGCATGTCTGGTATTTCATGTACTAATTCACACTAAAAAGCAGTCTTTTCTGTTGCTGTATTAGGTCATGATAATTTACTTAAGTCAGTGGCAGTGCCTGACCCAAACACAGCAAATCTTAATTAGCAACAAACTAAATATATAGTTCAAAAATACTTGTTAAATAATTTCTTTCAATAGTTTACGAACAGACTTTATTTAGGGATGGCTAGTGAACTTTCTCCACAGGGCTTTCTTCTGTTATTCAGTGTTACCAAATTAGGTCAAGTTGTTGTGATATCATAGATAGTTTTATATATAAAGCCTGACAGGCAAAACTTTAAATAGACTCATAGAAAATACAGGCATATTAAGGTGGATAGAAATTACAATTGACTTATGGTGCCCATAAGACACTAATGGCCTAACAGCTGAGACCATTTTGCTGTACTGAAAGACCTCAGCCTTGAGTAGAGAAATCATTAGGGAGAGTAAGTAACCAGAATTTTACTAGCCCAGAACTCCAGTCTGCTGCTTGTCTGATTGTGACCAAATAAACACAAAACTGCCTAAGATGCAGTAGGCTTTTGACATTGGATGAAATAATAAACGTATCCTATAGCTTGTGGTGATTTTTTAAAAAAATATATTTTAATCATATGAAATTCTAATGAACACCACCATCAACAGGGTACTTTGATACTAAGGCACAAAAATAGACTTTAAAACTTCAGAGAGCTGATGACCAATGCTAAATGTATTTTTCCCTTTTTTATAACATACCAGCTATTATTATTTGTATTTGAAACAGTGCTTATCAGATGTTTCTGTAGATATACAGTAAAAGACAGCCCTCTGCACACCATTTAGTCTTGGAATCTAATCTGACAATCAGTTGGGCAAGTGATTAACTTTAGCTGATAAATAGTTGTACACATATGATTTGCTTGAAGCAAGCATTAGCTAAAGACAGAGTGTAGTCATAGGTGAAAATAGGTAGAGGACAGAGTAGACAGCAGTAACAAATGTATGTGGCGTGTTTTTTGCGTGCTTTATGTAGGTATAGACTGTTTTTGATGAAAAGGAATGAGCAAGTCAGTTCGATGCCCTCCTAGCCATTACTATGAATTTGGCCTTTCATGTTCAAAGTACTTTCCAAACATTTATTAATTATCTTTACAACATTCTGTGAGACTACTAGATAAGTATCGCCCTGCTTATGAGAAGCTGTAATGTAAAGGTGGAGTCGTTTGTTCATGGCCGCATGGTGAGTCAGCAGTGAATCTAAGATCAGAATCCAGAAGTGCCTCGCACCCGGCCTGTTGGTCAGTCACTCAATGTAGTCTTTCTCTTCGTCCTGTCTTCCTGTGTGCCAAAGCCTCATTTTTTTTTTTTTTATTTTTTTTTTTTCCCCTTACTTTCTTCCCATTTGCCTTCTACTTCCCACAGGACCCCCTGGAGATCAGATCATGTCCACATTGACAGATACACTCTTGAATTTTCGTTCTTCTCCATTCTTTCCTACTTAAGTAGATATCCAGCCTTCTTGTTCTCTTAGATCCTGTCTTTGGCCTGTGTGTGTTAGAGAAAGTAATAAACCTTGAACTGTGTCTTGCATTTGTTAATTTGATATATCAGAGCATAATTATGTAAATTTACTAATTAAATGGCTGTACCTAACAAAGCTGAATGACAAGAATGAATCTCATGTCTTGAATTAGTTTATGAAATCCTTCTTTTGATGGCAGCCTTTAAATCTCTGTCTAGGTACCTATACAGAATGTTAAGGAACTGAACCATTTAGTTGCACACTGCGATTCCCACAGCCAATTTCCATGCATTTAATTATCTAAGGAATAACAATTGTGAAGACAGGCATGTGCCCCTGGACAATTTGGAATGATTCTCACCTTCCTAGTGAGTATTTCTCTCAGTTACTACTACAAGCTGCTATTCTTTATAACAGGATAAGCTCACGTATTGTAGAGCCCTCGTTTTCTCCTTTCAGGCTGCCTTCTAAAAATCAGTCAGGACAAATTTCCCATTAAGTCTCTATCCAATGGTTCTGACAGGTCCAAGTGATCATCCTGGAGGAAGCTAAGTAAGGCGAGACTCCCACCATCCGGACTACAACAAAGTGATAGTGTTTCGGTTGGTTTGCTGTAGGCTTTTCCAGTGGAAAATACTGGACGTAAAGACTGAAGCAGAATTTGGGAAAACTGAATGTGGGTCTCCATCGGTTTGAACCTCAGTTCTTCCTTAGTGTAGCTGTAATACCTAGTGCAGAAGTGCTACTGAGTCTCAGTGTAGAAATACTGGCAAAATTCTCTGAGGATAGCATACAAAACAAAAACTTTCCATGTTAATGAACACATGCTGTCCTAAAAATTTAGCATGTCTCCAACAGCCTCAGTGAGGTTTTTAGAGAGTAAGACTTTGATCTGCTTTTCTAAATTTAGACCTATGTTATCATCTGATCTGACAGAGGGTCTCTCAAACTAGATGCCTATGTTGAGGCAGCTTATTTTGGCCCTACGTAGCATGTAGTCACTGTGCAGTTTTTCAGCTAAATTAATCACCATTTTGAAACTTGTTACGCACAACAACATAAACAAAATACTTGTTTTGCAACAGGAGGTACGAAATCGATTGCTGACAATAAGAGTGTGGTCAAAACAGAAAGACTGCAGAAGAAAGGAATTCACAAATGAAAAACCTATGCTCCTCAGGATGGATGTGAATATTGTGTAAATAGAAATTAGTTAGAGATTTAATTGTGTCAATGTTTTCTTTAATAATTATATGTTACAGCAACTCTTCTGTTTGTTCGCAAGGTTAAATACATCACAACAATGCTTCTGACCATGTCTGACATCCAGAATTGCACCTTCACTTAAGAAACATCCTCTGTGTGTTTATCCTATATAATTTGCCAACCACTTTGGAGCCCTATACTTAATTGACTTTGGCATGGACTCTCATCCTGAAAACACTTGGAAGCACGTGCATAATAAATACTTGACTATTTCTACTGAATACAGTAATGGGCAATTATGTGTTTTTATAGGACTGAAGACATAATTAGTGAGCAGCCCATAGACTTAAAAGATTGCTTACCTGAAAGTTACCTAGAGAAGCAACTTAAGTCAGTCTGTTTTGCAGTGAAGCAAGAGCCATGCCTCAGCCCCAATTGAGGTCAGAAAAAAACCCCTGAATATACCGTGATCCATTGATCTTGCTATTGTTTTACTTTTTCCATGTGCGAACCCATGCAGTGTATTTTCAGAATATAGCTAATAAGCAGCTGTTCTTTTCAGTACCAGTAATATACAGATGTTGTTAGATATTTTTTTTCTTTTCATAGTTGTTGGAAGTCACTTGAAAATATTTGCTCCTTTTCCTGACACTGGTATGGCTGGAAAGGATTCTTGCTAACTCGTGTTTGACTCACACATCAGGCTGCACGTGACCAGGACCCTCAATGATGCTGCTAACTTTCCATATCAGTTCCCTTAATTTATTAATGTTTGATCTCCTGATGTGCAAAATCTTTAAGATCTGATTGTGTTTATTTTATTAATTTAACCTTGATTTAAATTGAATTGACTCATGAGCACTGAATATAGACTTATTTTTGATGAGCAGTTCTTCTGTAATACCTAGTTATATACAGCCCTTCACCAGAGTCAAATCAACATTGCCTTTTCAAACAAACAGGATCAGGTTTTGACCATTTCTTATTCACATACACTGACTCAGTGGATCTGTAATGGGATTGATTTACAGTTCCCCCAAAAGAGACGTCCACAGCCTGCAGTTTGAGAAAATGAGTGCTGAGAGTGATAAATTTCGCGTGATCATAGGATCATTTAGGTTGGAAGCAACCTCTGGAGGTCTAGTCCAACGCCCAGTTTAAAGTAGGTCCCAGAGCACATTACTCAAGGACTTGTCCAGCTGTGTGTTGGGACCCAAGGATGGGAATTCCCCAGTCTTTCTGGGTAATCAGTTCCAGTATCTGACCACCTTTGTGATAAGAAGAAATGCTTGTAGCTGTTGGAATTTCTCACATTTCAGCTTGTGTCTGTTGCCTCTTGTTGTGTTACTGTGCACCTCTGAGTCTGGTGTCGTCTTCTCTGTATCCTCTGACAGCATTAAGATGTGCCCTGACCCTTCTCTTCCCTAGTGTGAACAGGCCCTGTTCCCTCAGCCTCTCCTCTTACGTGGTGTTCTCCAGCGCCCA
>Ga0065711_1007204_pt1 | contig 15401 bp, 15 predicted proteins | sample Hoacrofraction12_FD_59098 | JGI IMG/M metagenome (GOLD analysis project Ga0065711, IMG submission 59098) | Hoatzin crop microbial communities from Cojedes, Venezuela - Epithelial fraction 12 v2 (version 2) | ecosystem: Host-associated > Birds > Digestive system > Esophagus > Crop | place... | reverse complement strand
CTCCTTGTAGGAGAGATGCTCCAGTCCCCTCATCATCCTCGTAGCCCTCCGCTGGACTCTCTCCAGTAGCTCTTCATCTTTCTTGAACTGGGGAGCCCAGAACTGGATGCAGTACTGCAGATGGGACCTCACTAGGGCAGTGTAGAGGGGGAGGAGAACCTCCCTTGACCTGCTGGCCACGCTCCTCCTAATGCACCCCAGGATGCTATTGGCATTCTTGGCAGCCAGGGCACACTGCTGGCTCATGGTCAACCTGTTGTCCACAGGAGCTCCCTCGTCTCACGACTGGAGAGCGGCCAGCCCCGGGGAGAACGTTACACACCTGTGCTCTGGGTGAAACCCACCCTTACTGGGCAGGTCCCCTTTCCCTGCTTGCCGGGGACAGACCCTCTGAACCCGTCTCCCTTAGCTCTGGAGTAAAGGCCGGTAGGTCTTTGCCCAGCGCCTGCACCACGAGCGTTGCCCGCTGAGGACGCTTACCTTCTCACCAGGGAAAGTCTTTTGCAGGGGAAGGAAAGGCATGCTCATAGGAGGCAGGCAGCCGAGCAGCAGTTCCAGCTGAGCTGCCCGGCTTACATGAATTAATCTACCCCTTTTAAAAACATTCACACGCTGATCTGATTTTGACTGCTCCCCGCACCCGAGCGGCTTTACAGCTTGGTGTGGTTTAAAGGGAAATTCCGACAGCACTTTCTCTGCAGATTGAGTTTATCCCAGCGCTGGCACTCAGACCACCTGATGTGCATGTTATGTTTGTTTATTTTGCTGATACCCCGAGAAGGTCGTTGGCAGTCTGTTTCCTGCTCTTTGGGTACATATGCCGCTGCAATCGCTCTGCTCAATGTACGGTATGCGGGAAATGTAAAGTTCAGTAAACAAAACAAACACAATTTGTGAATGAGGGAATATTTTGTTCTTCCTTCCGAATTGCAGTTTGACTCCCGTGCAGTGGGTGTAAAAGGGCCATCCGGCTTCCCTATGAGAAGCCTAGCCTGACCCGACCGCAGGGCTCGCGATGGGGATCTCTTCCACTCGGTGTCTGACACAGAGCTTTGGAGCTGTGCGTTTGTCAGGGTTTGATGGTGCTGAGGTCCCAACCCGAAGCCCCAGCCTTAGAATTGCTTCTTCTCCAGTTTGGCTTCGCAGCTTGGCTTTGGGGCCTCTGCCCACTTCCATTGCAAAATGTCTGAGCATGAGTTATCGAAAGACCAGCCAGGCTCGCAGGGACGTGCTTTTTGGTTTTGTGCTCCTGTGTGTGGAGCTGAGGAAAGAAAATGGATGTGAAAATTGCTCATGAGTTGTTCATCCCTGGGAACCCTCAGCTTGGCAGTTTATTCCCTCCATTCTAGCACAGCACAGCCAAATAGGTACTTTTGTCGTGGGTATGGGGACCATTCTGCCACGGTGCCATGGAACCTAACCTCTGGGGCACACAGAAAACCCGGGGCCCAAGCCTGCAGCCTACCTGCGCAGCACCGGTGAGTGCTCAGGAGGTGAGAGTGGCACGCTGCTCTCATACATGCTTTTTAATTAACTCTCATGTAGCTGCAGCCCAGGTGGGGATTTTGAAGCATGCAAGAGAAATCATGTCTCACGATAAGAGCCTGGATTCAGGGACCTTCAGCTGGGAGCAAAAATATTTTAGCTGGAGAAATTAGCTCGCTGTAGTAATTTTGGGGGGTGATTAGGTTTGGGGTGAGTACCTAGGCTGTTTTACTGCAAAGACAAGCCATTCGGCTTGCTACTTATGTGACTGATCTGCTAGGGTGCTTAGACTCTGCACTAGGAAATTTTTTAATGTCTGGATGTCCAAATTAAAACTGTATAAACAACAGTGAGTAAATAAAAATAGATGGGTATTTGTACACCTATAAATAAATAGGGCATTTAATGTGGGCTTGTATGTTGAGCTGTCCATGCCTAGCCATCTGCTGGGATCATGCCTGCCAGAGTCGGAGAGTAAAGCACCTGAGACATGGAGCACCTGGCAATGCACATACTGAGATACACTTCTCAAGCCCCCTGACAGCTATTCCGGAGTAATTCCCAGAACTGTGGAGTGTGAATGTCTTGAAATTTGGGGGAGCAAGGAATACAGCACCAAAGTTTACCCATCGGAAAGTGCTGCTGCAGCAGTGGTGACAGTCTGTGGTGACTCCAGTAAAATTAATGGAGTTGCAGTAATGCAAAACTGTTGTGAGATCGGCATCGAGCACTTTGCTTTTCTAGGAGGTATTAATCAAAGTTCTGACCTTTTCCCTGGGAAGTTTTATTTCTTTTTATCTCTGTCCATAGGGTTACCACATGTGCTGTGTTACTGGGATTGTCTTAGCCATGCAAGGCATTCTTGGGGTCCCAGCTGATTTGCTGAAACTGGGATCTGTCCTGATTTCAATAAAACACTGGGATTTCCCAAGGGCTTTCCCAACTGTCTTCTCCATTCTAGCAGCACGTCTATGTGGCCGAGCACGTCGTCGTCTTCTCCAGTAATGTCAGACCCCAGCTGCCAGTCAGCTGAAAGCTTGAGACAGGCAGTCGTATCGCTGCCTTTGCAGCGGAAAGGTGTGCACTGTGACAGCAGGAGCACAGCACAGCAACAGTTTCAAGCCTGACATGTAGGGGAAAATGTCTTCATCCTTGTTTGCAGGCACTCGCAAAAGGGGTGTGATGGGGGCAAACCAAGTCAACCAGCTGGGGAAGGGATAAGCAAAGGAGAAGAACCAGAAAACCCATCAGAAGTGAGCTAGTAGGATAGGAATTAGGTAGGATGGGGAAGTGAAGGGTAAAAGGAATTACAGATGGTATTTGGGGGGCTTTTTCTCTGCAGACACATGGTAAGGTTTGAAACAGATAAAGATCATTTATGTAAATGACCTGGACTGGCAATGCAGGTTTAAAAGCTAAGTCCAGGATCTTCTGACAAATCAAGGGAACTGATCTTTAGACTTGGAGTGAGACTCAGACCAGGAATGTTTGGCAAGATTTAGCATTTCCTAATAAAAGCTCCCAGTGCCTGGCATCGCATCCGACTCTTGTTAAAACAGCAGTAGAATTTTTAATGAGCAAGTGTTCAAGAAATTGCTTTAATGTCCTTTTCAAAAAACAGCCCCTCATATCACAGCACTCCTTAGCACCATACACAGGACTGTAACTTCACAGCCTGCCTTGAGCAATACATGGTGCTCAGCTGCCCCAGACCTGGGCAAGCAGTGGGCTGCAGACTCTGACCCTTAGCTGTACCAGACCCTGTGCCCCATCTCCTCCATCCTGGGGTCTAGCAGAAAGTAAGTACCTCTTACCCCTTCAAGGGAAATAAAATGTTGCACCCCATTTTGCATGCTGGCTGAGAAGAAGGATGCTCCAAGCTCAGAACATTGAACAGGCTTGAAATGCCTTACGTGTGAGATGCCGCAGGTGCGGGCAATGCTCTGGCCAGGAGCAGCCAGACTGGCTTCCAGGGGCTCCCTAAGAGCTCCTCCACGTGACAACTCCTGCCCATCGGTTCCACCTCCATGCAGGTTGCTACACATAATAGGGAAGTTAGGCCTGCTAGAGAACTTCTGTGGTCACCTTTTCCAGCTTCTGGAGCCTTCTTTCTTCCAGCTGTGTTTTGTTGTTTTTTTCCCTAGCTGTTAGCTCTTGGGGCAAAGAAAGATATGGCCTGCATATGTCATGTGCCACCGCAGCTGATGGGTGCTCAGGTGGCTAAGGCAGCTTCATATCAGCGCTGCTGGCAGGGGACTTCCTCCCCTTGTGTTGTCAGCTTGACCCTTTTGAGTGATGACATGCCAGTCTGAAATGCTGCGACATAAACCTGTTTTCCTGAATGCACTGTTGTAGTCTGAGGCCCATCCCATGTCCCCTGGCCTTGGTGTTATTTGTCCTCCTGTGCTGGATGTCTTCTATTTGCATTTGCCTTTCGTATTGCCATCCTGGATCTGTAGCTACCTCATATAACAAGTCTGCCAGTGCAGCTTGGACATTGCCTTTTGCTCTTATTTTATGTAGCTATTTGACTGCAAGGTAAAAATGCATTTGCACTGTGATCCCAGGTCTTACACTTCCATGTGTGCCTTGCACTGCTCCTTCTCTGGGCTCTTCACGGGAAGCAATCGTGTTTCCCAGGCCCTTCAGTCAATGCTGAGTAACTGTCTAGTCCCTGGGAAAATACTTCGCCTTGGCATGTGATGGTTCACACTGCCTGATAAGCAACATACTTCTTCTGTGTCTCTGACATCAATCTCTGGGCTGTCTCTGCCACCGATGTTGCTTTTGCTGGCATCCAAGGGAAGATGCGTGGCACTCGGATTCCCTTTTGGCACTGAGTTACACGAACGCTGCTGCAGGGCACAGTGGGCGGTTGGCACAGCAAAGGGTGTTAGGTTATGACCCCCTGGAGAATACAGCATGAGGTCCTTGAGCTTGCCACTTGCCCTCGTGTCCCTCAGAAGCCCTTCCTCGCGGGGATGAGAGCAGCGATGTGCTGTGGCCATATAGTTCCGGTTACTGACAGTGAAAAGCCGCCTGTTAGCACTTCCATAGGCTTAAGTTTGAGCTTTCTGAAGCTGTAGAATCTGAAAATCAGAAACTACAGCTTTGACCTCTAAATTCTGTTTTCGTGAACAGCATACTGCAAACTTTTTTTGGATCACCTCACATGGGACTCCAGCCCCAGGCATGAAACACGTACCAGTCTCATGAGATAATTACCAATCTCTTGGGATGACTGCCAGTCCCCCTGAGGCAACGTTACTTTTCCCAATTCAACTGGAAGCACAGGGTTACCTCTTGCAGGAGCTGCTTCATGTGATTGGATCAGCCCTGGGATTTGCCTCCATGGTGTCCCCTGGGGTCTTTTAGCAAAGAAGCAGAGATGTTCTTGCCCCCTCATGCTGTGGTGCACAGCAGCTTTGACCCCCAGTGGAGAAATGCCTCAGTGCTGTTCTCAGAAAGGTCTGGGGAGATCAGAGCCAGGAGGAGTGTTTCTAGGGGATGTTGGTAACTCACGTGCTGAAGCTGGATTCTCAGCTGTGTCTGCTGTGGACACATGCATGGCTCCCAAGTGTCAGTCTGAAACCCCATGCGGTAGTTTCCCATGCGTGCTGACTTCGGGTCGGTGCCTGCTTATTACTGCTCTTATGCTTCCCGCAGGATGAGGTTCTGCACCCACTGTGACTCTACCACTGCCCCATGGCTCTCCGTCTTCTGTCTGCTGTGCAGCCTCTGGAAAGACGGCTGCCTCTTTCTATATCCCAGGATTTCTATCACAACCCCTGCTCTGGTGATTTCCTTAATGCTTTCCGGTTTCTCAGGATGTTTTGATATCATAATCCTGAATTGCTTCTCTGTTGTCAGCTCCTTCTGTAATAGCCATGTCATAAGTTACAGCCTCGGTGGCTGGGAGTTGCTCTAATGAATGGTTCAGTTTACCCAGCAGGCTGGGATGATGCCAGAGGTATTTGTGACCAGCCAGAGGTACTTGTGTGCATGCCAAAAGGTACAGCAGAGGTTGTCAGGAGAGCTCCTCTGACACCGTCTGTCTGGGTTTGCTTTTTGGCATCACTGGCGGGAACGCTTTGCCCTAAAGACCCTGTGGAGTACATTTATACTGACAACAGTTTTCAAACTGTGTAACAGTGCGAGTCTGGCATACCTGAAGTCTTCCTTGTTGCTGCTAGTCTGGAAGTTACAGTGGCAATAAAGATGTAGCTTTGCCAGCACTTAAGAGACTCCATTATGGGTAACGGAGCTCCACGTTTCAGCAGGCTCAGGTTGCCAACAGGGATCTGGTTTTAACCTTAGCTTATTCAAGTTGTCTGTCCTTCACATGTGCCTGTATATTCAGTGGCAAAGCTGCACAAGGGACTGTTTTCCTTTCCCTTTCATACTGAGAATATCTGGCTTGAAACTACAGTCCTATCCAAAGCTGGTCCTGTTCTGCCTACATGTCGTTCCGTAAACTCCAAGTAATAACATCTCCTGCTTGGCGGGTTTCTCACAACAGCCAGAATTTGCCCACTGGCCTTTCAGTGTTTTCCCTGTACGTGGCTGAGGTGTGGTTATGTGTCTTCAGTCAGCTTATCCATGTTTGCAGGATTGCATTGCAGCTGATTCCACTTTCCAGCTGGAAGCAGATTGGTTTAACAACATACTTGCAAATATGGAAAGTTAAATGCTCTATTTGCTCCCTTCTGCAATGTGTGTGTGCTGATTATCTGTAACATCTGCTAAGATCTTGCTGAAATCTTCAGCAAACCTCCTAATGTATCTACCCAGAAAACGGGAGGATGGCTACAGAAAAATGGCACAAGAAGCAACACCAATGAAGGCATAGACACCTAGAATTCAGCATCAGTGAATGCAAGCTGTGCAGTGGCTTGTACAGCCCTTTGGAGGTCTATGCCATGCACGTTAGTGTGGCTAGCAAAATTAGAGCTGGCCTGAAATCATGGGTTGCCAAATACAACCTATGATGGCATCTCTTTTTAAAATTTTTCTCCTATTGTAGCATTTTGCTTTAACATCCTTGACTGGGCTGGTTGTTTCTTATTTCTTTCAGCTGTCCTTGCTAGCTGGAAGCATTTCTCTAGATTAAACCCCTTTTCCTCCATCGCCTCCTTGGGATACTTGCATCTCACGTTTCACACAAAACCATGGTCTTCACGAGGGAATCCAGATTCATGTGTGGATACCATTATTCTCAATCTGTAATAGTAGTATTTACTGGTTCCCTATCGTCTTGGTGAGTAGGAAGAGGAGTGATAGGAGGGGCATGAGGGAGGACCGCTGCCTTTTCATGGTCTGGTTCCTCCTGGGGTGAGAGCCCGCTAATGCCTTTCCCAGCTGCCCTGGGGCTCTCAGGATTGCTCGTGGCAGCAGTGTCTCACTCGTGTCTGGTTCTTTTTCAGAAAGGAGACAGTCAGTTTGCTTTCTCTTTCTCTTCTGCCATGGTCCACCCTGTGTACAGATTCAGGTTACTCTTCTTCAGGGCTTGTACAGTGATACCTGGCTAGAAATTTGTCTCTTTGGTNATCTGTCCCTCCATGCAACCTGCTTGCCTCCTTTCTGTGTACTGTATCATTTGTAATCACGTATTTTTATTTACTATTGGACTCACTGAAATAACCACTGCCACAATCTTTAATGTAAACTATTTATGGTGGGAAGCTAGAGTGAATTAAAAACATGCAGAAGAAAAGCAATTGGAATTTGAAAAAGTTTGTGGCTTTCATAATACTTTTCTCTGAAAAGTCCTATCTACAATATGTAAAATTAAATAGGCTTTTACTAAAACAACTGATCACAAAAGTGGTAGGCCTGAACAGACATAGATTGGTTTCCAAGCGCTTCCTCTGACCGCTTCCCATCTGCACTCCACACGCTGAGATGGAAGAGGGCTGCCCTCTGTGTCATTGATGGGAAAGAGAGGAGGGAGAGCTGCTTTTTATCCCTGCTGCTTTACTCAGGAGTGCCAAGGGAAGAGCCCCGGCGCACTGGAGCGAGCCAGGGCAATGCAGGCGAGGTGGAGCAGTGGGAGACTGAGGGCTTCTCTGTCCCACTTCTCTGTCCCACTTTCTCCTTTGGGCCTGGAGGTACGAAGACGCTGAAAGTTTAGCCGTATAATACAGTGACATACTCAGTTTTGATGCGTGCTCCCTCTACTGAGAGACCAGTAAACCCCACAAATCTTTTCTGTTTTAGCTGTTTGTCAGAATAACTCCTACATAAGCTTTCCATAGAACTGATCAGTGAAACCCAAAGTCCTCTGAAGTCAACCGGAAAGCTCTTCTTTTCCTGGCTGGTGCAGGCCAAGGCCACTGGCACGGCTGTAGCAGTGACCTGTTTCCATTTTTTCCTTGTACATGTTACAACACTGAATGTAGATTAATTTTTACTCTGCGTTCAGTGCCTTCCAATGTATTGTTGTTGAAGACACAATATCTGATTATCCTGAGTGCACAATAACTGCAAGTAGAATAGCACTAACCACTCTGAATGAAAGTAATTTGATAGCTAATTATACAGGAGGGAAATGAACGAACCCTGAGTAAGCTAGAAATTTCTGCTAAAAAGCAGGTATTTTGGGTGGATTTAGATATAGAATTTTGCTTATTTGACACAGCAATGCATCATGCTGTATTTATAGCCTGCATTGTAAGAGTATAGCTGGTTGGGGGATAATGAGTCTCCAAATTCATGATTACTACTTTAATTACACTTTAGATTAATATTTGTTCCTTGGAATTTGTGTGCTTGGGGCAATTTTCTGGGAGAAACTTAAGGAAACAAACTTTATCAGTAGAAAGACCATCCTTTATGCAGACACTTTGATGAAGACCCACCTAGAGAATCACTTTATTATTTCAGCCTTTCTTCTCTGATGGAGTTTCTTGAGTCTGGGATACAAACATCCTTCATGCTAAAAATGGTAATAAGTGACTGGCCTGTGTGCAATAAAGTTTAGCGAGTAGACGTGAGTAGATCTGGGACATGGGCTTCCCTTGGCCAGAGCCAGTCAAAGCTTTTTCTGGAAAGGGTGAAATGTTAATGCTGAAGTTCTGCAGTGATCAAAATATCTAACACACAGCTACGGGTTCCAACTGTCTCAATACGGATCCAGACATTAGGTTTCTGGTTTAGAGAGTCACTTTCAGTCACCTTGAAGTTTGCATTAATTTTCATATCAAGCCTGGAAGCAGGCAAATCTTACAATAATCACAACATTTATCCAGCAAGATCAGAGTGGATACAGTATCTTGAAGGTTTCCGTTGATAGTGTCTCTGAATTTTTGCAAACAGATGATAAGTTTTTAGATAGACTTTTAGAGGTCTTTGAGCTACACACCCAAGCTGGAAAAGGGCCTAAGTACAAGAAAACAACCTTGAATGGGAATATTTTCAAGGCTTACAAAGCTGACATCTGGCTATAAACGCCGGGCGGTACTCCGGCCCCTCGCTGTGAGGCTGAAGACAGAGTTCAGGCCTGTTGTGGGGTTTATGTTTGCGAGCATGCTGGATGATTCAAGGCTGTGTGCATTTCACCAGGGTTTCCGGAGCTGGCTCCCCAGGGAAGGGCGGTGGAAGTGATGGCAGACCGAATGCCGGCGCTGCCTCTCCCCTCCAAGCTCCTGGTCGCTTTCCTCGCCCCCATCACTGACAGAGGCACCAAGGCAACTTTAGCTACACGCAGCCCGACGCGGCCAGGGAAATCTGTGCACCTTCGCAAATATTGGGTCAGGCCTCTTTGTTTCACTTGTTTGATGGGATCCTGCAGTGCCATCCAGGGCTCTGCTTTTTTACGCTGTCGTCTCAGACCCATCCAGTCTGATGGAGAAGCCTTTGATTGACATGTTGTCAGAGCAGCCTTTGGACCAAATTTGCTCTTGTACTGATTTTCATACTGGTGTGAAACTTCACTTCCTCAGAGTTACTCTGGAGTTGCAGCAGCGTAATTGAGAGTGGAATCAGGCATCAGAGCCCCCTTTATTCCCCTGGCTGAGGAGAACTGAGTTATCAGTGTGAACATTTGAATGTGAATGAAGCTGAAGAAATGGAATTCTGTAGCCAAAGGCTTCAGTGGAACGCCTTCACCAGCGTTTAGCGCAGGCTGGTGATCGTCTTTTATTCATAAATTCAATACTGAGGAGGAGTACACCCTGTCACTTAGTGTATAAAATCGCAATTAACCTACTATAATGGACTTTTAAGGGGAAACCCTGTAGAACTGATTTATATCTCATAAAATATTACATTAAGCCCTTCTCTTTCTCCTGATGCTTCTGTTATATTTCTCCTTCCTGCCTATGTTTTAAATGCAACTCTGTTTCTTGTTTTATGCTTGTGCAAAGGTGCAAGACAGTGGAGACAATGTAGGAAACGGAGAATTAGGGCAAAATAGCCACTTTGCAGTGACCATGATCATGTGGATGTAGCACATCATCTCCTATTTGCAACCAGCTTTTAGAGAAAAATAATACAGTGAGGGAAGTAGGACCAAAGACAAAGCAGTAAGTTGGGATCTCTCAATCTTTTGCTTGCTTTTTCCTTCTTTCTTTGACAGATATAGGAGTAAAATGCCAGTGTCACAAACTCTTGCAATACCTATCAGAGGCTCAGTCTGTGGTTATTAGAGCTGTGAAATCCCACAACGTGTGGCAGACAAACAATGTGCAGCAGTAAGTCAGCAAGGCCGACTGGGTTGAAAGGGATGGCAAAAGTAGCAGTTCATAATGTACCTACCTCAGCATCATCTACGCAGGTCCACAAAGGGGCTCCGACATTTGGTGCAACGCAAGTGTTTATCTAACTGGAGTGTATTTGTCCCACTTGTAAGGAGAATTTCTTCAAATCGTGTATTCACTGATAATTTATGATGGGAACCTGGAAATTTTACCGGTGTCTTTGATACAGATGAAGTGGTTGAGGTTTTTGCATTAAGGAGCACAAGAAAATCAGTCAATCAGGAACATTCTATTTCTCTAAAATATTATCACGTGATTAAATATGGATATCATCTTGAGTTGTGCTTTCATGTCGTTCAGTTGCAAGCTGCTTGGAAAAAATGGGCACAGCTTCTCACTGAAGTAAACTGGCAACATTCCACTGACTTAAGATGAAGCTGCCCCAGTTTGAAAAGGAAGCATGCAAAAGTAGAGGACTGCACGAGTGAATGAATGTGTAAGGAGCCTTGGCGTGCACCACTCCCAACAGAATAGAGAAGGAAGGTCAGGCAAACACTGTTGAAATTTTGATGCTTTCTCACGTGGTCATACCAAAACATGTCTGCTGTCAATGTTTTGGGGATGCTCCAAAACCGGATTATTTCTGCTTGCACTGTCTTCTCATATATGAATAATGCTTATTTGTTGCTAAACTCCTTATTGAATAAGAGCTGTAGACACAATGAATTGATTTTTTGAATTGTTGCTCCATTGTAAAGGAGGATATCTGCATTTAGGAGCAAGAGCTGCATGGCAAAGAGTGGGAGCTCTGATGACTCTGTTATTAAATGAAAATCATGTCCCGTTTTAACTCCACTGTTCAGCTTTAAAGGACTGAACAAATCAAACTGAATTTTGATCTAAATAAATGAGAATCCCAGCTGAGAGAGTTAAACAAATTCCTCTCAGGCCTTTCTAGACAGGATCAAGGCCATCTTCCACTATCCTGGTTCTTGAGACAGGAATATTCATAGCTTCTAGAGATCATCTTGCTGTGTATGTGTGTATGAGCGTATATATTTTGACATTACAAACAGAAAGGGGAACGAGAACAATATAACTTGATGTGAAATTCAGGGTTGAGAGGAGGAAGGGAGAGCACTGATTCAGAAAGGTTTTTTTTCTCCTCCAGCAGTCAGTGTATCATAGCTGAAATCAAAACCCTATAGCAAACTCCCTGAAGGAAGCAGCATCATAAATAGGTCTTTAAGGTCCTTTCTGAATGACATGGAATGAATGCCCCTCTCTTTCCAGCTCTCCCCTCCCAAGGCAGAATTAGAAAATGATTCTCCACATAGAGATATGTGATCCGTGCTAATGGTAGCAAATGAAAATGCCAGCTGCTGTTTCACCCTCTCTCGCACCCCTGTCCTGCTCCCACCTCCCCACAGTCACTCTGGCAGTAGTTTCATGCTTTATTTCAGGCTTGCTGTTTGAATAATGATAATAATGTCTCGCACTCCTGTAGCGTCTTTCATCTGAGGACTACAAAGCGGTTTTGCAAACGTTAGCTCTATAGGGGTTCATTCTGCAGTGCACTAAAGATGATCACAGAACGGACATACAGTCATATAATCGCACCGTTGATTATTTACCCCTTGCAAATCTATGTCATCTACATCTATATCCATCCCAGAGTAAAAACATCATGACTGTCTTTACAAGGTACAATGCATATATGCTGCATAGAAAAAATTCAAAGGAAAACTTACGGCAGTGTTCCCAGGAGAAGGAGACCTATTATATTTATTCATTCCCCACTATACTACAAAAAATGGAAAATACTAAGGTATTTGTGTTTATTATCCACGACAGGTTTGTATCAGTTCCGTCAGAAAGTTGTATTCTCTCTACAATCTGAATTAAAATTTCTGTGGCCTTGCTGCAAAGTACCAGGTCCAAACAACCCTGAAGCGGGTGACACAGGAGAGGATAAACGTGCACCCTTGAAGCAAGGTCCTCTGTATTCTTGGAAAGTTTGGGATTCCTGTTCAGAGCTATGCAGCTTGCAGTTCCCATCTAATCTAAGCTTCATGTCATGGGTTTTGTTGTGTTTTCCTGTTATTTTCATGCAGGGTAAGGCCAAATTCTGCCCTTTTTGCCATTGATAAGCAAATTTCACTACTTGCAGTTCCCATAAACAAAGATGTGTCTGCTCGTTATTTTAACTTCCAAAGCTTCAAATTTTTGCTGGAAAATTCCGGAACTGGGCTTTTTCTAATTAATTTTACATTGGAATAACAGGATCTCTCATGGTATGTCAGAATTTTCATTTCTTCTGTATCCATCTCAGTAGTGAAGGAGCTGACTAGAAATGAGAAATAGGCTAGCCAGACATTTTGAATTCAAATTCAAAAAGCAATATGAGATAGAAATAGAAGTATATAACACAGAAGTGTATCTTTTTTTACAACTTATCTATTGACTCACTTGATTTTGACCAAGTCGGTTAGGTCAGGCTTTTCAAAACAAGCTATGCATTTTGGCTCCCTCCATGTCTAATGCCCAACTGAAAACACAACAAACCTGGTTTTCATCATCACCGTCCCAGGTTATTGTGTGCTCAACAGCCATAACTTGGCATAGTGTTTTGACAAGATCCTGTGCCCACTTAGTCACCTAAATAAAGTCCAGATAAACCATATAGGCCTTAAGATAAGTCTCATGTATTTTGATTCCTCAGTTGGAAAAAAAACAGTTCCATAGAGAATTCTGCCATCTTAATGTGTTTTGAGACAGGCTATACCTTTTGTTAAGATCATTGGTAAAAGTTTTCTGGAAAAAACAGTCATAAGGAGAACTGTACTACAATCAGCCACTCCTGAAAGATTTGAGAGGTCTTAGAAGACAGAGTCACTAGCGTTGAAGACTATCATTCAGCCTGGGATTGCAGTTTGACCAAGGGACTGAATCCCAGATACAGAGGAGAACTCAGCATGGCTCAGGGGAGATGATTTCTTCAGAAATAGCTGCTAGTTGCCAGGAGGAAGCAAAACAGAGCCAAAGGAGCTGCGGGGATGCTTGAAGCTTCACGAGGTTGTCCCCTGGAGATGATAACTTTCTAGACAGAAGGACATGCATGTAGATTATTTGTTACTTTAAAATCTATTTCTTTAAAAGTTTAGTTTTTTCAATGTACTTTTACTTGTAGGAGGACAGCTAGGCCATGTTATGCCTGTGATCACTCTTAGGCCAGTAGCTACAGGGACTCAGATTTGGTCTGTCCTTACAGCGGGCACCACAGTTAGATCTCAGCCTAGGAAAGAAAGCAGTCCTACCCAAGAGGAGGTGCGGACTTGTCGTCTGGAAGAGGACGAGGTAAACTCTGGCAAAAAAAGAAAGGAACGGAGCCTCAGCTGTCCTGTAACCAAGCAAATCCAGCACCAAGTGGATGCAGGACATTGTTACGATGAAACGTAAAGCATTTGTAATTTAATGGTCCAAACAGGATTGGTGCCTGGAGCTGACACTGTGAAACAAGGACATGCTAGTGAGACGCTCTCTGCTTTTGTCAAAAACTTTTTAATTTGTGGTTCTGTCTGTTGAATTAATTCAGTATGTTTTCTGTTCTTCCCCCCAAAATTCCCAAAACAAGGCCCAGAAAAGCCCTCCAGAGTTAGCACTAAATCTCTATTGATCCAGCCAGGAAGACCGTTTCAGGCTTCTCTCCGTTGGATTTGAATCAGCCTAACCTACCTTCTCCGTGTTATGCTACTTGTGACAGCCCCAGGAAAAAGGGTCGTACTCAAAACACAGGCTATTCCTACAGCCATGGCTTAAACAGAGATCAAACTGGGATTTCTTTCTTTGAAAAGGTCTAGTAGTCCTTTTTGAAATACAAAGACATTTTCATAGAAAAGACCCCCAAAATTCCTGCTTAGAAACATGTCTTGTGGCTGTGTGACACTGAAAAACACCTGCCTGGGGTGACCTCCCACCACCCCTCTCCAGCCACTTTTGATTTATGGACCTGTAGAACATTTCCCATGTAGGTGTGGGCCCCTGTGTAGGGTCATTGAGCCTGGCGACAGTCTTTCTGAAAAATATACTTATATTTCATGCAGGTGTTCCCCAGGGGTTGTAATTTCCAGCTTGTCCATGCTTCATACACATCTGTAGCTGCGTTGCACCCTTGGGTTCATTAAATGCTTCCCTCGCTGGGGAGACCAGGTACAAACTAGGAAGGCAGTGTGCACTGGGGGCTGGTCCCTACACCTAGACAGGAATAAGGTAGGCTGTGTTACTGTGAGCAGGGACCTTCAGGGGACTCAGCTGCCTAGGGGAAACCCAAATTACCTTTTGGAGACCACTAGGAATCATCCACAAGAGTGGAAGCCATCCCCCATTGGCTCCAGGCTGAACAGCCCCAACTTCCTCAGCCTGTCCTCATAGGAGAGGTACTCCGGCCCTCTGATCATATTCGTGGCCTCCTCTGGACCTGCTCCAACACATTCCTGTCCTTTCTATGTTGGGGGCTCCAGAGCTGGACACAGGACTCCAGGTGGGGTCTCACGAGAGCAGAGTAAAGGGGCAGAATCCCCTCCTTTGACCTGCTGGCCACGCTTCTCTTGATGCAGCCCAGGATATGGTTGGCTTTCTGGGCTGCAAGCTCATGTTGAGATTCTCATCCACCAGTACCCCCAAGTCCTCCTCCTCAGGGCTGCATGCTGAAGTGCATGCCTCTGTGACCATACGAAACGCTCTTATTCCCACAAGGAGGATGCTGGCAAGCACCTTGAGGCAGTTTAGGTACTGAACCTCCCATTTCCATTCGAGGCCTTCCAGCCCACGCAGGCATTTACAGTAATGTAACACATCTGTGCAGCTACTGTGTGCTGGTGTCACCCAACCTCCCTGTAGTGGCACTTCTAAAATACTGAGAAGCTAGCGATGGTCCAAGAAGGGGACCTGAAGGGGGCCTGCAGGAAGGATGGAGAGGGACTTTTCACAAGGGCGTGTAGTGATAGGACAAGGGAGAATAGCTCTAAACTAAAAGAGGGCAGATTTAGATTAGATATTAGGAAGAAATTCTTCACCGTGAGGTTGGTGAGGCCCTGGCCCAGGCTGCCCTGAGAAGCTGTGGCTGCCCCCTCCCTGGCAGTGTTCAAGGCCAGGTTGGATGGAGCTCTGAGCAACCTGGGCTGGTGGAAGATGTCCCTGCTCATGGCAGGGGGGTTGGAA
>Ga0065711_1042412_pt1 | contig 15402 bp, 10 predicted proteins | sample Hoacrofraction12_FD_59098 | JGI IMG/M metagenome (GOLD analysis project Ga0065711, IMG submission 59098) | Hoatzin crop microbial communities from Cojedes, Venezuela - Epithelial fraction 12 v2 (version 2) | ecosystem: Host-associated > Birds > Digestive system > Esophagus > Crop | place... | reverse complement strand
CACGCGGCCGCCCCTCCCCCCGCCGGGGTGCGGAGGAGAATGGAAAGAAACGGGCAGAAACCGGTGGGTCGGGATAAGGGCAGTTTAACAGAACAGTAAACAGAGGGAACAGCAACAACAACGATACAGAAAAGGGGGATTACACAGAACAGACCCCACGACCCCACAGAGCCCGATCTGTGCTTTCACTCATCTTTCTGGTAAGGAACCAGCCTAATACCTGAATGCCTGGTGCTGCTCTGCTTTTGCCCTGCTTCTAGCTGCTTGTGTACTTCAAGCATGTGCCAATAGTGGACGTTGCAGTGGGCCAACAACCTTAATGGCTGTCTTAAAAGTATGAGGCTAAGAGATCTACCTATAGAAAAATGTGATCTGAAATCTACTTCTCAGTAGTTTTGGCAATACGTGTTATACAATATTTCAATGAATCCTACTTTACAGCCAGTTATGTGGTATTATACAGGTAATAGAACACAAAGTCTTTTTTTCTTCCTAAGACTATGCGAAAGTAAAGAAAAGTTAGAGCAAATAGGCATTTTGGGTTTCCAGTGCAGTAGAACTGAACACAGCTCATATAACATCTATGCAGGATGGCATTTTCTATCTGTTTCCTCCGTATTTGGCCACCCAGTCTGTTCGTCCATGTACTGGCTGAATTGTTGGTGGGTGAGTTAAAATAGTCATGTTTCTTGCTGCCGAGTTGAAAGTAGGACCTGGTAACTGAGCACGAACAGCTTTGGTTTTCCAGGAATAATCTGAAAGGAACAAGAACTCAGAATTAATTACAACTCAAAAGGTATTTCACTCCTTTTCAGATAAAAGAACGAGAGCTTCAAGATGACTTGTGGTACTCAAGGATGCTAACACAGCAGCATGCTTTGGTCTCTGATATGCTGTCTATGCTTCTTTTCAGGTTAATGTTTCCTGTAGGTTGTATATCTTATTAGTAATTCTCATCTACTGGATACCTGTTTTGCAGCAATCCCTTGAGAAAACACTGAGACTGAAATTCAGTGGAAAAACTGATGTGTATGTCTACAACTCAGTATCTCCTATTACAAAACTGCTACAGAATGAAAGTGTTCTTTCCTCTGTCTCAAATATTTAAAAAAGCATGTAATTATAACAGACCCAAACAGCCTAGACGGAAGGGCAGCTTCTGGAGACCCTCTTGTTCCTTTTGAGATTTTATGCCTTTTATTCCCCTCCTGCTTAGCTGAGAGCTCCTGGTGTACCTGGTGGTGAGTCCTCTTCATCTCCATTTCCCGTTTCTCTGCTGATTTCATAGGATCTGTCTCAAGCCTGCAGTTTTTTTTATCTCTTAATGTTGGCATCCTCCTGGTCTCACAGCACTGGGAGCAGTGCACTACTGTATTCCCAGCCTTCCTACTCAGATTTCCCCTTTCTGCGTTTCAGATTCTTCCTGCTTCCTCAGCCTTTATGCGATTGAAGTAATTGCCCTGCTGCAGGGGCTGAGAGCTTACGGTTTTCTTCATGTTCATCACCAATTCTGCCATTTTTCCAATCTTGAAAGTCAGTCATTTGGAACCTCTCTTACCCAGACTCCCGCTATACCTGACCATTGTTTCCTTAGCATTCCTAAAGGATATCCTGCCCCTTCCATTCCTGCTTTTGTAGTTTAGTCTTCTTTTATTAGGTATTACTGATGCCTTTTTTTTTTTTTTTAGAAAATTTAACATGTTACAAATAGTTTTTTTTTTTTCTTTCCTCCTATGTATCATTTTGTTTCTCACAGAAAACCACCTATTTTTGGCGGTATTTTTTAACAGTGGGTTGAGCCTGTTAAGGAGCAGGTGAGGTTCAAGACATCTAAAAAGGTAGAATCTCAAGGAACTGAAACTGTGGGTCAGGTGTCCACCTCTTTGGACACTTGCACTGTTCCTTTTTATTGTAGGCTATCTTTCATCAGCAAGTATGATTCCAGCCTACCCTCTCTTAGTCATGAAGGTCAATTCTCTCAGGTCTTGGCATTTTGCTCAGAGAAACTCGTCTTTCATACTACATTAAATTATTTAAATTATGGCATTAAAAAACTTAACAAATGAAGACAGAAAAAACAATTGAGAGCATAACTTATTTCAGTTTGGGTAACACAAAGCAAAGGGTCACCAAAAATGTTAATTTTCAAATATCAACACATAGGAGATGAAACCTGCCATTTGCTTAATCCTTATCTCTCTTGCCATGCAAGTCTGCAGAGTTTAGGCTAAATACGAGGGGTTTAAGCAATGGGATTCTTGCTCTTCTGCAGGACATGGAAGAGTCTCTTAATTGACTTACATCTGCCAGCCTTTCTGACTTTCACTACACATTTTCCATTTCTAATTACATATTAACAGTGAATTTGTTTCCCTTTGGATCACCATATGTAATTCCTTTTCATTCTCACTCTTCACAGCAGTCTAGAGATGGTTGAAGATTTTGTCCTCCTGTGAACTTCTTGATCCACACACTGTGACAAATCAAAACTCTCACTGTTGTGTTTCAGCAGTGAGTTGATAAGACAGTGAAGTGCAGCTCCAGCCTTCCCTGGTGAGCTTCTGATCCACTCGATCAGACTCAGAATATGCACACATCTGAGTGTATGTTATATATGCATGCCATCTCCTTCCTTCCCTCTCTCCTTCTCAGAAGTCACTTGCAAGTTCCTAAGGGTGACAGGTAACTCAAAAGAGCAAGTCAGCACAAAGAACATTATTAAGCAGGACTATATCAGCTTGGTCTGCCATAGGCCTTTTAGTTAAACAATTCAGGATTGTTCAGGGCCTTGCTATTTCCTCTGAAGTAACTGGAGAAATGTGCTGTTGGGTTTGGACAATGGCTCCAAATCTTCACTCACAAACCAGTTTCTCCTGTTCCTGTTCTCAGTCGGAAACATGCCAACAAAGACAATGCTCAGAACGTCATCCATAGCACAGAGGATCCAAGGTAAGTTACATTCAGAACAAATTTCACATTGCTTTTAACCGCTGAATGGAACAGTCTTTTAATGTGTTTGTTAATCTAATGTACAGCTACGTCATTACTGTATCATAACTATTAAGAACTGGTCGTGTGCATTCTTGTTTGGCTTTTACCTTCTGTAATGTAGCAACATTGAAAGTTTCACTTCCCAAGGCACTCTTGTGGTATTTCATGGGTACAAGAGTAGTGTCACCTCAGTCTCCACAGACTTACACAGCCAACACAGTGAGATGAAGACACAGTGAAAAACTGCCTTACATGACCACCGCAGAAACCACAGGCCAACTAGATAGGGCCAGTAAATAAGAGCAAAAAATAATCTTAATTTACTGCTTACACCATACCTGTAACATTATGTGTGAATTTAGCAAGTCACTTAACGAAGGTCTTTGCCTTTTTTGAAATTGTTGAGGTGGCTGTAAACATGGATCAGCATCATTCAATTACATTAAGTGACATTAAACTGATTAAAGACCCATACAAGACAGCCCCAAGCTACATGAAAGTCACTGTCAAGAAAATTCTTCCAAATCCAAATACAAGGCTTTGTTAAAACTTCAATTTATCTATTTTGCATACTTACTAGTTACTGACTGTATCAATTCCTGCTAGCTACATAAATCATGGATTTTTATTGTGTCCAGACTACATGACCATTTACTATAGAGTTGTGGAGTTATATATTTTTACAGTTCTGCTTAGCCCTTCACCACTAATGAGCAGTAGTTTAGCAAATAATCCAAACCTTCTAGAATTACAAAAGGTTTGCACCTTTATTTTCTCTTTTACCTAACAAATAGTAGCAATAGTTTCTCTAGCTATTGGGACTGCCTCCAGACACCTACATTCAATTCAATTATGTTAAGAACAATTCATGTCCAAGAATTTTATTTACAAAACTTGAGGAAAACCTTACTAAGGGCTAATAAATCTTCCAGGAAGCATGGGAAATGAACATTTCTTTTTGTCTCAGATACATATGGTAAAAGGATGTTTCTTACCTGATACAGGTGCACCAAGAGGAGCTAGCTGTATCCGTTGTCCAGCTGATCCAACTTCTTTTTTATGAAAGGAAGGGATATATACTCCTGATGGGTTGTAAGCAGCACCACTTACAAAGCCAGGATTTCCTGTTGACATTACAGAATTTTAGTATTTTCAGTTGCATTCAGAAAAACTTGCCTACTTTTTACAATCACTTCGAAATATATTTGCAGTACCACAAGAGTACTAAGTATGAGTGTTCCTTAAAAACTCCCCAGTGCTTGTCTGCTGGAAAAAGTATATATTCATTCTTCGCTTTGTATATTCATTGGACCCTTTACAGCGCTTAACAGACTCACTAAGTTGCAAATCTAGTACATCTGATCTGCAATTCATCAGGAATAAAGACAACAGAGCCGGCTGAAAATGTCATGAGTACTTTCATTAAACTTAGACCACATAGAAAGGTTTACACCGAGTTTTAGGGAAAGGTAAGATCTTACCTTCTACTTACAGCTACTTGCTTTACTGGGTGCTGGTTTAAGCACTTCAGTATTTGAGAACTGTTGTGCTCAACAGTACTCTTGTGCTCAACATGTTCGACCTAAATCTATTTGAAATAATGGAATAAAACTTCTCTTGTGGGAAGTGGTGCACCACTTGAACTCGACTTTGCTGGTTCCACTGTTAAAGACCTGCTGTAAAAGTCAGACCCAGTTACCCTCTTTCTTTAACCCCAGTTATAATTCTGTTGTGCCTGGTTTTGGTCCAGCTGTTTCTTTAAAGCAGTGCCAACTTGGGAAGATTGACATAACTGTCCTCATTTGGAAACTGAGACACATCATGCATTTACACACAAAATTAGTATTGAAATTATTGTCCAATGGCAGATGGATCTGTTACAATACTTAAACTGTCTGGTCCAAAGAAATTTCTTACCTTCTCCATGTCGGGCATCACTTGGGACAGTGTTAAGACTGTGCTGGCACAATGTCTGGAGAAAAATGCTTTTCTCTAGTGGTGTGGTTCTGAATTCAGTAGTATTAAATTTGTGAACTACAAGGCCATACACAGTAGTTTTAATCTGACCTTTATTAAGTGTAAGCATTTTTATCATTCAGCATGGTTTCACTGGTAGTTGCATTAAAACACGCAATATCCGATTTGACAGGTTTTTTTTTCCGTCTTCTAAATCTCTGGTCTCAGTGCAATCCCAAAATGTTCCTCTTCACACAAACACTCCCAGTCCTCTGTGGTAATTTCAGAGCTCACAGCAGTGGATCTATAAGCTGCAAAATTGGTCATCTACAAACCCCAAAAGGTATCCTTCACTAATTACAGCTGTGTTGGGTCATTGCATACTTCCCTGTTCAGAAGCACTAACAAAAAGCATTCAGCTAATTCAGTTTTGCCAGTCTCCTCAAACTGTCACTTCTGTCAGTTCTGCAAGTAGTTGGGTCTCCATGTGGCTTCCCTGTGTCCAGTTGATGCCAGTCTCCAGCACAGTAAAGAATGACACAAAAGTCCTGGTGAAAAATACAATTTTAATGAAGTATTCTAATAAAATTGAACTTTCATGCAGTCTTTAAGTTGTTCTTCATTTTCAGGAATTTGCCTGAAAAACAAAACAACGCCACAGTTTTAGTGGTTCATTCACCTGCCTGTGCGCACACGTGCGCACACACACACACACATTCTCTTTTTCCCCCAGTTCCTAATTATTTCACAGGGAGTGGCTCATAGCTCTGACAGCTCAGTAGCACCCCTTAAAATTCTGAGGTCTGAAAATAAGAACATGACAGGCCTCAATTAATATAACCTCAGAAAGACTACTTCTGTCTGCTTCTTATCTACAGCTCAGCAAAGCTGCCTATCTGTCAAAAACTGCTCAACCATTTCCTGGTTCTCCTTACCTCTGCATATCCAATGTCCTTTATGAGCCCTTGTGCAAGAAATGGAAGAGTGCAGCCAGGAGGAACAGTGTGGGTGAAACGGAGAGGTCTGGAGGGGTGATCTTCTGTTGGATGAGAACAAGGGAAAGGGGAAAAAAATAAGTTCAATACAAACTAACAGAATAACTACAAATGAAAAAAAAATCATATTGAAAAGCACAGTTCCTCACCTCTGGCCACTGCTGTACAAAAGGGTTTCTTGCTACAGAAATATTCGTCCATCAGGCATCCAGGAGGTCTGGCAGCAGGTGCATAGGCAAGCGCTCATGGCCATGGTATCAGCAACTGTAAACTCAGGCCGTATCCCCTACCTCAGACAACGTACACCTGATTCTCCATAAAGTCATTGAGTTGTTTGAGCTGAGTAGTGAGTTCAAAAAACCCCATGAGTAGTTGCAGTGAGCCATATCCCACAAGCAGTACACCCCAGAGGGGCCCAAAGCTGCAGGACAGGTGAAACATTCCAGGAGCTTTACAATGCTCGAAGGGAGCAGTGTGTTTAGATGCAAACTAGGCTGCCTGGAAACCTGAGTTTCCACCCTCTTACACAAAGGTAACTCCACCAGAATCTATGCAATTACAGCACTGTACAATCAGTGTAACAGACAGAGAAGCAGAATGCGGTCAACAGTGCAAGTCCCAAGTGCCCTTGTGAACAAGCGGTCCTTCAAGAGGGATGCATAGGCTGCTGCTGTAGGATTGCTTCTTCATCATTATCCAGCAACAATACAGTGACATGCTGTGGATTTTAATTAGGTTAATAAAGTCTTCTCTATCTTTTAAAGCACAGTAAGTGCCAACAGTCAAGAAGAAATCAGAATGAAGAAAGCAAGGTTTGACAAAATGGATTACAACAGAAAATGAAGTACATGATCATCTGGAATCTGCATTATAAGTGCGATTTTTACAAGAAAATGTAAAACATAAATAAGAAATGTGCAAAGAACCAGGCTACAATTGCTATAAATTACCTTTTGGATCATCTAATTTTTCATTGAGCCTTTCTTTGCATGAGAGCTTTTCAATAGGTATAATTAAGTTCTCATCTGTAGACAAGAAAAAAGAAAGGAAGAAAAAGATGGAAAGACAGACTTTAGAAAAAGTGTATGAAGAAGCTGGCTAGGTGATGTAAAAGAAATGAGGGAAAACAAAGCAAGAGAGAATAAATATCTGGCATTTTTGTAACTATGTCTCATTCCTTTGTTTTCTCAAGCAGGAAATTTTACTCTCACAAGTTACTTTACAAAGTCCTTTCTAGTAATGGAATAAAAATGTGATTTACCAACAATGTAATCGCATTCCAGTCACACAAATATATAAATCACAAGTTTAAGCACTCGGGCGTATCTGCAAAGTTGACTGATCATCACCTTACAATTCTTCATAAATAAAGCATTTGTAACTATTTGCTCTGATCTTATTTCACCTTAGGGCAATGTTGTGGATGAGGAAGGAAAAAAAAGGCACTTAAATAAACTAAGCATAGTTATTTAAACAGTAAACAGCACAGTATCAACTTTCAATTCTGTCAATATGAAAAAGAAAATGTACATAATTTACATGTGTTGTATTTCCATGATCGGTGCTCCAGCTATCCTGGTTGCATGTGTATCTGTCTTAAATGTTGTTGCCCCCCCAGTATATGAAACATCACATGCAATTTAAGATACTGATGGAAATAATACCAAGTATTTTCAAACACACAAAATAATCAGGTTTAGGTTTTTTTCTTTCAACTTCTGGTACATACCCAGAGTAAACCAGTAAGACAAAAGCAGTATTTTTACTATTAGCATTCATCTTAATTTTAATTTCAGTGCAATTCAGTAGGTAGATATGTAGTTTATTGATGCATACTTTTGGAAGTAGCTCTTTACCTTTTTGTGCCTAATTCCCTTGAAAGACTATTTTATGAATATATGAATTAATTCTGAGGCACCCAGACACTATATTGTGTTCCGTTTTGGGCCCCTAACTACAAGAAAGACATTGAGGTGCTGGAGTGTGTCCAAAGAAGGGCAACGAGGCTGGTGAGGGGTCTAGAGAACAAGTCTTACGAGGAGTGGCTGGGGGAGCTGGGGCTGTTTAGTCTGGAGAAGAGAAGACTGAGAGGAGACCTTATTGCTCTCTACAACTACCTGAAAGGAGGTTGTAGTGAGATGGGTGTTGTCGCTTCTCCCAGGTAACTAATGATAGGACGAGAGGCAATGGACTCAAGTTACGTCAGGGGAGGTTCAGATTAGATATTAGGAAAAATTTCTTTACTGAAAGAGTGGTCAGGCACTGGAATAGGCTGCCCAGGGAGGTGGCAGAGTCACCATCACTGGAGGTGTTTAAAAAACGTGTAGATGTGGCACTTCAGGATATGGTTTAGTAAGAATGACGGTGTTGGGTGGATGGTTGGACTCGATGATCTTAGATCTTTCCAACCTATGATTCTATGTATTTCGGAAAACAAAAAGATACATATGGTGATTGCTTACAAAAGTCTCTTCTACTCCATCAAAACTGTGGTACATGCTGTTATTTTTCCACTCCTTAAAATGTTTCACATAATTTCAGATGAACAACTTACAGCTCACCTGACTTTCAGAGGAAAAATCAGGTTTATTGACACTGCAGAATGGCTACTGAAGTTCTAGAAAAAAGGGGTGCAGCATCTGCATATAAACAAACCTTCTAAAGTTTTTTCTGGACAAGCATGTAAGGCTAGGTGGTTTAATGGCATTAAAGTATTTGGGAGTGACTCGTGCTAGCTGGACAATGGCTGCAAAGTTGTTAACACTGTAACCTCCCCTAACAGGGTGCTAGGACTGTGTACTTAAAGTACAGGGCTTGGTGGTCCAAAGATAGATTTTAGTCTTGAGTCTGATGTTTTCTTCAGTGACATCTTAGATAAGCCGTTTAACTAGCCTTAGTCTTCACTCCACAAAATGCTGATAATAGTGTTCTTCACAAAACGTAGTGCCAAAAGGCACCTTACCGCAAGTTCCTTGCTGAAAATAAAGGGACTTCTCATGCAGCAAAGTATTTAGGATAAGGCTAGTAGATTGTTAAAAGTCATGTTTAGAATATCAGGCTGTACTTTTATTACATGAGCATGACACCCACCATCTTGCTTTGATATGTGAGACTGCTGTTTGGTAGTGTTCCACGGCACACTGACCAGGCAGTAACGAGGTCAAACTATTTGCTTAAATGAACACAGTAAAATAGTGGTCTAAGAGGCTTATGGACAAAATTTGTCTTGACAGAACTTTATAATAGGGGGTGGTCTATGCTTCCTGTATGCTCTGAAAGCAAAATACATAGTTTACATGTGAAAAAGCTGTGATTTTAAGTCTGGCATTAAAATAAGAAAAAAATGTTAGCCTAGAAGCTAAGCCTGACAACAGAAGTTAAACCAGATGGTCTTAACTAAATTAAATAAAGTATGATGAGATCTAATGTGGCCACTTTTAATTACACTTTTACCTGTAGTATTTCTGTTGAAAGTCACTCCTCCTCCAGCATGTGCCAGCGGTTTAGAAGACAACTGGTTGTTCCAGGTTCCATGGGATCCTTCTTTATTGACTGCTACTAAAGAGACACTCTTAGGGTTTACACCTTAGAAAACAAATTACAGAAAATGTTATAAATACCAATTTTCAAACATAATTCAACCAATGAAAAATGGACACTTCTAGAACAATAAATCAACACTGAATTAGTTGTGGTATAATGCAAACACCATTAATGTAAAAGAACAATGTCTATTGATTAGGTTAGATTTTTCAGCCAAACCATGAAAACTAGAGACTCTGATTTAAGAATCATTTTCTTCATACTTTTAACAGAACTTTAGAAAGCCTTTTTAGTACAGTTACTTGGTTTCTGTAAAACCATAATTCATTATTGATATTTTTGACTCTCAAACTATTAACACTACAATACCTACCAAAAAGTAGCATTCTCAAGGCTGAAACTATTTCTTCAAGGGATAAGTTAAGAAGTAGGACAGAGTTCTTGTTACTTCAGCATGTAATGAGCATTACAAGAGTTAATGGGATTACACAGCATGCAAGCAGCTCCCAGATCTAGTGGTAACAGAACTAAAGTAATATGGATAAAAACAAATATGGTCCTTGGAGTTATTACTCTCTTAAGTGCCAAAATTAATTAGTTTTTATATCTATGACTTTCTCATTGAAAACTCTACTAAAACCAGAGAGACATTAGAATCATGCCCCAAAAAAGATAAGAAATACAGATGAACTTTCCATTTGTGTTACCTTTAGATAGTAAAGCTCTCCCACCCATCTTTTTTTCTTTTGGACTTTAACTGTTGAGTCTCTGGGCATCCTATTTAACATTTAAGAAGTGATTTCATATTCATAAGTCATCACTGGCCTAATGAATTCCTGAGAAATTAGTGATATATTGTAACAAAACAACTTGCCTGACAATCAGGAATTCCTCTGTGAGCCACCAACATTCTTATATGTGGATTACAGTAGAAGTTATGATACACTTACTGTAATCGTGCAAACCATCATGATAACAAAGAAAAGATACTGAGACACCAAGGAAATAATTTGGTTATAGAATATATTCAGAATACTAACTGAAGGCAACATTCCCTTTTCTTTATCCTCCTCATTCTTATTCCTAGCAATTACATAATTTCATGTTATTTTCCTGATAAAACCAACCAGATTTAGACTAAGCTATCTACTTATTTCTAAGGAGGAGGCAGGTGTTGGTCTCTTCTCCCAGGTGGCTAGAGATAGGATGAGAGGCAATGGCCTCAAGGTGCATCAGAGGAGGTTCAGATTAAATATTAGGAAAAATTTTGTTACTGAAAGAGTAGTCAGACATTGGAATAGACTGCCCAGGGAGGTGGTAGAGTCACCATCCCTGGAGGTGTTTAAAAAACGTGTAGATGTGACACTTCGGGATATGGTTTAGTTGGCATGGTGGTGTTGGGTGGATGGTTGGACTTGATGATCTTAGAGGTCTTTTCCAACCTATGATTCTTGGGAAGGGAAGTGAGTGTGTGAATTCCTAGAAGTACGAGTGGCTGACATTTCTGAACACTTCCTACCAAGAAGGGTAACTGTGCTTATCAGAACTTTAAGTTCAAACAACCACAAACCTCCTGACACTGCAAAACTGAGAACTATACACTATATATAAAAAAGTGTATATATATGGGTAGTTTCTTTAGTCCTCAGATACGCTTGCTTATGGGTCAATCAGGATATAATCTTAGGAATCCAAGAGATGTTGGTCCTAAGAGGGCCAGAGAACTTTTATGGTGTACAAGCAGTGCTGAGCTCCCTTATATGTTTACATAGCAAGGACCTTCTGCATCAACTGTGACGAGATATGTTCTGGGCAAGGCATTTAGTCCAAAACTTGAAAATTTAGCCTGGTTATGAAAAGCAAAATTATCCAGTGTGAAATCTAAAGTTTAAGTGTACTGCACATTGACTGTTCACAACTTTTTTTTTTTTTCCCCTCAAATGTATTGACTTTTACCCTTACCAGGTAGATATCTTGACTGTTTCAAATAGTACTGTTTTGCTGATGTGTTTGATCTTCCAGAATCATTTCCCATTGGAACCTTATTTTCCCCTCCTGGCTGGAAACTGCACGAAGGTTTTGGTTCTGGCACACTGAAAGATCAGAATGTTCGAACAATGTGACCAACAACTCCAGCTCAGAACACCACAACCTGACCCTAGCCTGAAGAGTACAGCGCTCTTCTCTTACCCTACTTTCATCAGTAGAATTTATTCCCACAAAGTACCAGACAAGTCTCATACCTCATGACAGTTTGACCTGGGACTTTGATCAAAAAAGGGCATCCACTACAGAATAAAAGCAGGTGTGGATAACTGTGACAGAACTTAGTACCAAACTTAATCAACAAAGGAAATGAAGTTAGTATATCTGATTTTAGTAAAACACAGTTTCTTAATAACATGACAAACGCCTGAAGACAAATTTGATTACGTTTGGCTACTACTGGCGCTATATCAACACCACACCCAAAGCTGGTCTTCTCATACAGCTCTTCACATTCTCGCAGAATTTTGGTGACTTAAATTTTAGCAGATTTGTCTTAATCAATCTGTAAGTCTACTGGACGCTGTTTATTAAAAAAATTGTGATTTTAGAATGATAGGACTTACCTAAAAAGACATTCCTTGTTTTTCTTTTCTTTTAACAGTGCAATGCTAGGCTTCTTTGAACACGATATTCCAAATTCAGTGTCATCCAAGTCATCCCAGCTATCCACAGCCTTTACCAAAGTCTGACCCCATCGTCTTCTGCAGCTTTTGGGACCTACTGCACCATTCTGAGGGCCACTAGCTGCTTGTTTCTATTTTAAATAGGAGAACAAAAAAGCTTCAATCAATTTCTAAAATCTTATAATTTATATCTAGTTCACTTCCTGACTACTGCTTAAGAACTTTGAGGGAATTTTTCGCATTGTGTTGTGCCTATTATGGTCTTAGTCTCAGAGTGATTTTAAGCACAAAATATAACAATAATGCTGGCAGGTATTCTGAGTGTAGCTCTTTTGGACTGTCATCCTTAAATTGCTCAAATCTACCTGACATAGTGAAGTTAATGCTCTATTTGCAGACCCAGTTCAGCGCTCAGCCTTTACTACTGGTATCTCGCTGAACTCATGCTCTCAACAGTGGTAGATGAACTGTCAAGAAGTAGCGCGCAGTGGTGCAGAACATTCACAGCAATCACGCTCAGCGTTTAGGAGTGCCAATTGCTGTGGCCCCAAAGTAAATACAGCAAATAAAAGAAGTTGGTCAGGCCTTTCCTTAACATTCTTTTCCAATGAAATTATTAGGTTTTAAAACTGTCCTTTTATCTGACTACAGTTTGCTTTCCAGTATTTTCTAAATATCTGTTATTTTTAACATACTTTATATTGTAGTTCACTGAGTATAAGTGGAAAGCAAAATGAAGATTAAAAAATGAAGTTTAATATTAATCTTCTAAAAAATCTTACTTGTTAAAGTATTACAAGCTTAGGAATTGGATGAACTTTCTCAGGTATTTTCCCATCTGAGGCAAGAGAAGTTCTCCCTTTCCAATTCTCAATTGTACACTGACAATATTTTTGTGAACTGTTTCTCAAAGGTCAATAAACAGTAGCTGTCATAACTACGCTATTGCATAAGCACGTCAGTAAAGGCTATTATAAATGAACATACATTGTTGTTACAAGCAATCTGTTCTTCTGATCTGCTGTAAAATTTCAGTAAGTGGCCAGTAATATCCTTCATTAGTCCCTAATTAACCATCTGGATTTCCTCTAATAAAAAGTATGACAATTTTCAAGGGATTGCCTGGTTGAATATAGTAAGAACATTTAATAAAAACATTTTTATAACAACTTTTATTTATTTTTACTGTAAATAAAAGAATTTTTATTCCCATATAAACATAATATATAAAATGTAATTAATTTAATAACAAAAAAGGTATTTATTGAAGACAACTTACTGGCAATGCATTTTTATTGATAGTTGGAAAAAATGGTTGTGCCCATGGCTGTTGCTGTTTTGGTACTTGCTGGTTAGGTGTATTCTGAGGCAACTGAATTTGCTGGAGAGGCTGGTGGTTAACCTTTGACAGCGGCTGTAGCTGTGTTTTGTCAGGCGCATCAGGCGAAGATAGAGGCTCTGGCTTGGATATAGCTTCCAGTTTAGGCAAAGCCGGCTTTGGCTCTGTTGGCTGAACTGGTTTCATAGGAGTCTGCTTCTCCAGATACTGTGGAGGAGGTCCCAAAACTTGGCCAACTTGAAAGTAAGGGTACTTTAAAGCCTGGAGAAGATGAAATAAGATACTAATTTTACTTCAAAAAAACTGACTTTGGTAACCTCATCAAGGATCTAAGCAGGTTTCAGGAGCATTTGAGCAGGGTCTACAGCACAGATGCAAGATGGATGCATAATGAGATCATATGTAAACATATCAATATGTGTATTGATAGCTGTCAGTTCTGTATTTTAAACTCTTCCCATCATATAATTTAGGAAGGTGGATCCACTTGTACACGTTACAGCAGTCATGTCTGTCCTTTCCTTCCTTTACTTCTAGGTTTGTGGAGTCTGTGTTTTGAGGTGCATTTTACATTCAACACCATTCTATATTCATGCAGTAACAAATTTAAGTGTTAAAACAGGTAGTCTCCACTACTTTTACTACATGCTTTATTACGTTTCCAATGCTAACTATGTTTTGGCAATTTGATGAACAGCCTTTTTTTTGTTTTAAAAAGCCAGAAGTGTGATGATTGCCATTTAATATTAATGTATAGGTCTTACAATTAGAGGGATGCTAACAAGCAAAGATTCTCCTTCATTTTATCACCAGCCTTCCCTGTTTTTGTTTTCCCTTGAAGTACATTCACTGTGCTTGCTGTGCCTTCATGGTGTTTATTAGGAAACTACAGTGTCTGTCTTCAGGCAGCTGCGTATTTCATTCTCTTTCTCTCACCTTTTCATGTCCATCGCTAGCCACACAGCATGGACATACCTTACTAACACAGCTCTTCCTGTGTCAAAACAACACGCTCTGCTACTCCTTCAGTGTAGGGTCCTACTCTTTGTTAGTTCTCAGAGATGTTTTGCCTCAGCTGCACTTGAGAATTGCTGCCTTTGTACATGTTTCTTTGTATATGCATTAAACTCTCCCTTTTGGCTGTGGATTACACAACTGCTGCAGCTGCTTCCTTGACAACTCACTCAGGCAAAAGCTGGTTATTTGCTTTCATAAAGCACCATGCAGTATTCTGTGTACAGATATATAGCACTGGATTACAGTTAGAGCTCAGTGACTGTAACCATAGATATGCTTTATAAACTGGAGAGAAATGGTTGCTTTGCTTGGTACCATCTGCTTAACCGCTTCTGAATCACTTACATTACATCCACCTAGGATAACTTGCACTATGTCCTTTTTCTTTCCCAACTGTATTCCCCTTTTACATCTTCTAAATAGGATATTGCATTAGGTATGAATACTAAAACAAATATAAAAATATATCAGTAGAATGTAACCACTTTTGGAACTTGAAATACGTTTTCTAAAATTCACTTGGAGGAAAAACTGTGACCTTTGTGACCTACTGGTACGTTCTTCACAACGTTCTTTCCTTACCACTTAGTACAGTTTACGTCCCATCTCCAGGTAAAAATAATCCATAGCTCATTCCATCTCTAGTTTCACAAAAAATAAAGCTTAATTTTCAATATTCCCCCTTTGTACAGATGGGGGAGGAAAAAGCAGGTGGCAGAACTGACATAGTTACAGTTCAGGAAACTTGTAGCTCAGACTTTTCTCCACCCTGTACAGAGAAAGTTTTAGCACATGCCAATACAGAAGACAGCATTGCAGAAATAACTAAAGAATTTATGATGTCTGCTGAGCCAGGTTTAGAACTCTCTTCCCCCCCCCCCCCCCCCCC
>Ga0065711_1007425_pt1 | contig 15402 bp, 12 predicted proteins | sample Hoacrofraction12_FD_59098 | JGI IMG/M metagenome (GOLD analysis project Ga0065711, IMG submission 59098) | Hoatzin crop microbial communities from Cojedes, Venezuela - Epithelial fraction 12 v2 (version 2) | ecosystem: Host-associated > Birds > Digestive system > Esophagus > Crop | place... | reverse complement strand
TGGACGGGGTCCTGTGCGGCCTGCTGTAGGTGACCCTGCTTCGGCAGGAGGGTTGGACTAGATGACCCACAGAGGTCTCTTCCAACCCCTACTATTCTGTGATTCTGTGAGTCCCAGGTCCAGGTGAGCAGGGGAGTGAGCAAAAGACTCTGTGTGTGCTTAGCTGCTGGGGGGATCAAACCAAACTGAACACCTACCACAATGCCATCCTTTCTGGCCTCTCCTTTGACCCACACACAGAAGTTCCCACCTAACCTGTTGCCTATCCCATGGAGGAGCTCTGTATAGCTGTGTAGCCCTCTCATCACCGAGGGCATCCTGCCCTCCTTGCCTTTCCTGTCAGTCTCTCCTAAAGATGATATATCTCCACACAGCACAAAGGCCACGGGAACTGTCCTTCTCTACCTCAGCCCTTATTCCACTGATGTCACAGCTCTGTCATGGCACAAAGGGCACTTGCTCTCTGTGCCCCAGGCTGTGGGCTTTGGTGGCCATTTGGGCTGCAGCACCTCAGATGGGGTACCAGGGACAAGAGCAGCTTTGTCACATGGAAACCTTGTATTAAGAGATTGGATCCCTTGTGTGGAAAGGTTCTTTGCTTCCCAGCAGAGGCAAGCTGAAATGGATGGCAGGTGGCAACATGCTGATGAATGATGCTCCCATAGAGAGGGCAAAAAATGCCCTCCTGAGGCAGGACAGCCTGTGATCTAACCACAGTCTGGACATCATGTTTGGGATGACTGGCTAGATAGCAGCTCTACAGAGAAGGACCTTTGGCTCCTGGTGGACAGCAAGCTGAGCAAGACCCAGCAGTGTCCCCTCATGACAAAGGCCAACAGCCTCCTGGGCTGCATTAGCAAAAGCATTGCCGACATACAAGGGAGTTGATCCTTCCCCTCTACTCTGCACTGGTGAGGCCACATCTGGAGTGCTCTGTCTAGTGCTGGGCTCCCCAGTGCAAGAAACTTATCTGGCCTACTAAAGCAAGTCTGCAGCATCTTTCGTAGGAGGAAAGGTTGAGACATATAGGACTGTTCACTCTGGAGAAGATAAAGCTAAAGAAGTGCGTGTGTGAGTGTTACTAATGTGTGTGAATACCTAGGAGGACATGAAGCTGAGGCAGCCAAAGTCTTCTCAGTAGTTCCCAGGCACAAGACAAGGGGTGATGGACACAACTCAAAATACATGAAATTCCATCTGAACTCAAGAAAACACTTTTTGACTACGAGAGTCATTAAACAGTGGAACAGGTTTCCTGGAGAACTGTGGAGTTTCCACCCATGCAGATACTCATGCAGTCCTGAGCAGTCTGCCATCACTGACCCTTCCTCAGATGGGGATGTACTAGATGACATCCACATGTCCCTTCCATTCTGAATGATTCTGTGATTCTTTGAGTATAGAGGAGAAGAGTAAGACTGAGAGAAATGAACAAGACACAGCCCTGAATGCAAGTACTGTGGGATCCCAAGGAGAAGAGCCCTGCTGGAGCAGAGGACAATGGTCAGAGGGATGGAGAGGTGGAGAAGTTGCGTACTGACCCCACTTTCGCCATCCCTACTGCTTCTCTTTGGGCTGCGGTGGGCAGCAGAATTAGGAATAACGGAATAATTTGAGCCTGGGAAAAAGGGATCAGGTGGGGCAATGAACCTTAACAGTTTTGTCATAGTTTCTAACTATCCAAATCTTTTTTAGTTGGCAATAGATGAAAATATCTTCCCCAAGTCAATTCTTCTTTGCTTTTGATAGTAACGGGTAAGTGAACTCCCTTTCTTTGTCTTGACTCATGAGCTTTTCTGTCTTCTTTGCTGCGCTTGTCTCTTTGAGTTGGGACTTCGTTTCTAGAAGTGTGTCAACGTCCCTCTGCACTTAAACTCCAACAAGTCAGCACTTAAGGTTTGTGGGCCAATACTTCAAACAAGGTAACAGTATGGGGCATGGCAAGACACTACAGAAATAAAAGGCAATGACCTTTGATTACCCAAGCACCCACACCCTGTGGCACTGTCCCATCCCACTAAATGGGTAAGGGGAGGTGAGCTTTTTCTCTGTGCGGTACCCAGGAGTCATGACAATGACCCAAGACGCTTGATTAAAAACAAAACATTACTTGTCATTCAGTGAGATTACAAAAGAAGTTAACTTTGTGGCTTTGTAACAACATTACTTTTAAGGCCATGGCATTAGAATGGATACTGATTTGGAAAAACTTACAACAAACTACAAAATATAGCATATTGACAGACTTGCAACATTACCCTTCTGTGCCTAAAACGTCAGAGAAAGAGAAAGAGAGGGAAACAAAAGAAAAAATAAGAGAAAAGATATTACCAGTCCTGGGTCGAGCATTGATCCGGCCAGCGGAGGCAGGGGGTCCAGGGCTTGGGGGGCACCCACCAAGGGGCTTGCCCACTCCTCTTTTACACCATTCAGGTACCTGTCATCCCTTATTGGGAGAGGAGAAGTGATGTGCATGCACAGTTGTTCTTCTCATAGCTTCCCAAAAGATCTCAAAAGGAGTCGGTGGGCGGGGGGTGTCATGGTGGTCTGACAAAGCCCTCTGCAAGGCTGGGTCATTGCCGTGCACAAGCAATTAACTTCCTTGCCTATGCAACATCTGAGAGGGAGAGAGGTGGGTGAAATGCAGGGAGACGCTGGCCTCTGTCTCCTTCTGCCATGGCTGGCCCTCAGCCCTAGGGCTGGTGGGGAGGCCGAGACACCTCTCTTTACTTCCTTCACTCCCCACACTTGGATGGACCTCAGGAAACATCCAGGAGCCTGGAGGATGCACAAACCTCCTGGCTGCTCTTTAATGCAGGGGAAGCGGAAGGGTTTGTGAGACATGGGGGAGTGCAGAGAAAGAGTGGGGTGTGTGTTTAAATGACAGGAATAAGCTGTGAAGTAGCTGGGAGTGTGTGATACTGAAGTGAAATTGGTGGAGTTTTGATTCTGAGGCAGCAGAAGAAGGAGCATGTGCACTTCAGTGCTGGGACATGGAGCTAAACAGAGCATTCCAGTGAGTGTGTAGGCTGGGACATCTTTGGTGGTTGAGGAGCATTAGCAGGGCTTGGGAAGAAGCCGCATTGAATATGGGGAACTCACAGGCATTGGAAAAAAAACTCAGAAAAGCACAGTTTTCTGTTTGAAGAAACAGTCTGTGAAGACAGACAGTCATCAGTAAAGCCCAGACAGAGGAAATCAGAGAGTGGTGGGAAAACAGCAGTGGTGGTAAAAATCTGACGAGAAACAGGCACAGGCATAGGAGAGTGCAGGACAGCATGTGGTGGGGATGGCCTCTTTACTGTGACTGAGACCCCCCAACATAACTGAAATCCTTGTCCTTTTGACTATGGCTGCTGTCTCTTCCACTGAGGCCCCTGAGAGGGCACCAGTTCCTTATAGCCCCAGTGCTTTGTTGCTCCTCACCCACCCTCCAGACAGCCTGGGAGGAGTCCTACCACTGTCCGGCACTCGGCATCCCACACCCCCAAATCTTATTGCCCCTGGAAGAGCCCTGAATACCCATTGAGGAAAAGGATCCCCCTTTTCCCATGGTATGGGGGTCAGGGCTTGACCGTCTGGCTTCATGAAACACTTCAAGGGCTTTCACAATTGATGGAACATTGGATTTTCAACTTGTGATCAGTGCCTCTGACTTCCTGCTTCCCCAGCCCCCAGGGACAGGAACACTGTCTCCTCATTCCCTCCATGGGCTCTTCAGTGATGACCCTCAGTGGGGCTCACTAACATACTCAGAAACCTGGAGATTTTCTTCTGACTTTTGCTTCTCTAGCAGTTTTTTTGATCTTCATTCAGTGTCTGCAGTTCAGGAACTTGGCACCAGAGGGCTCATTAATATGCAAAATGCCCTAACAAGCCAAGTCTCTTTCTCATGTGTTTAATTTGAGAGGTTTCAGGAGTGTAGGCAAAGTAAAAAGTTCTCAGTATTAAATTTTAGTAAGAAACAATTTATTTGTTTTCCACTCTTCTGTATTGTTTTGCTTACAGATTCGGTGATATCAGCAAACTCGAATTGATATTGATCGTGAGCATCTTCTGATGGAGTCTGACTATGCAGGGAAGTCAAGACCTAGTATGTCAGACACTCTCTGGGCAGTCTTTGTCTTTACCTCCAACCCCACATTTCTCTCATCAGCCACCTGGGACTTACAGCACCTGTATTCAAAGATGAGCTTTCTCCTCTATAGTCCTTAGCTACATGTTTCAGCCCATTGGCACCAACTCCCACCTCGTTTAGGTGGAAAGCAAGCTGCATGCAGACACAGCAGGACATTTAATTCCAAAAAAAACCCAAACCAAAGCAAGGCACAGTTCATTATAAAACAAAATTCAGTCAACAGCTGTATATGAAGTCTAGCTTATCCCCTCTGAAAACCACTTTCCACAATGGATGGCTTTAAAATAAAAGAGAACGCTTTTTTTTTTTTTTGTCAGTCACAGATCCCAAGACCCCAACACACTCACTGCACCAGACTCTGTCCATATTCCCTCACAGTGAGTCACACACTGATATCACAGGCTCCCCCGATTCAAGGAGGGAAGCAAAGAGACAAAGGGAATGAAATTCGCTTTTTTGAACAGCCAAATCTGCATTAATTCCAATGTATCTGGGTTACAGGAGTGTCTTTAAGTAGAATCTGCAGCATCTAGACCCTTTCATTTCCCATTCTCTTTCAGCACTGGACAGCTTGGCTGTAACTGCCCAGGCTTCATTTGTAATGAAGGGAGAGAAATGAGTTGTCTCTACCGAGATGCTTTGCCCCACCTTGCCTGTCCACCAGCTCCTGCTTCAGAAATGCTCCCATCAGCCCCGGGTCACATTTCCCAGTCCCATGTGGGGGCTTCTGCTATCCCTGGGCATCTTGGAGGCAGTGGCCACCTCTCTGTAGGCCACTGCATCTACCCCGGAATGAAGATGTTAGGCAGAAGTTGAAACATTTGCAGGAAAGACCTCAGTGTAATAGGTATATAAGAAATCTTCTTTTTCACAACTTTGATGCTGGTCTGTAAATTGTCATGATTTTTTCATAAGCCATGGACATCGACCAGCGAGCTGATGACCGTTTCTCTCCTTCTGTGTAAACACAAATTTCTACACACAGTCCCTTTGACTGGTAACATTTTAGTTTTCTCAAGTAGCCCCGGATTCGATTCCTATCCACTCTTGACTGTTTTTCTCTGGCGCCTTGCCTTGAGGCACAAAGCCCTGGAAGACCTTGCTGGTGATATCTGAGTCAAAGAGAACACAAAATATCTCAGCTCTACCTCCATCTACTTTTACCAAATTCAGCAGTGACCATACATCATGTTTGTTTTTTCTTTACCTTTTCCTGAAGTACTAACAGCTTATCATGCTGGCCTTGAGCTCGCTTTCCAGTTTCAAAGGAGTTTTGATAGAGACCATTGCTGTGCTTGGAGGATGATGTCCTTGAAGACCAGCTGCACAGAGCTCTACTGCCCTTCCATGCTGCTGACAATGAGATCCCCAATAAAACTCCCCAGAACAGGCCAAAGTCTGCTGCACTGATGTCTGGCATCTGCAGTCTTCTATTCTCCTCCCTCACTCCCATTAGGAGATGGGACCCCATGAGTTCAGGGTCACAAGAGCCAGTCTTCATATCCCTGACCAGCTCTTCCTTGCTGACGAGTGTCAGATACAGGTTTCTGTGACCCTCGTTAGCCCACCTAGCAGCTGTGCTAACAAGTTCTCCCAAGACGCCCCAGAAACAACCTGGACTTTTTTTATGCTGACCTTTTCCTCTTCCATACAATGCCAGCGGCATTGTACTCGGCAGTGAGACGCAGGCTTCTGTATCGAGAGTCTTCCTTGGGGTGCTTAGAAAACACGATGCCCACTTCCCCAGCCTGACTGGGGGTTCCTCATCTACAAATACAATATCACCTTTACTGCCCCTCCTCTGATCCTCACTCACAAGGGCTCACCAAAGTTTTCATATGCCCATAGGGGAGCTCCATACATCCATGAAGCTTCCTCACTTTGAGGGAGTCCCATTCCTGATCCTTCCAGCTTGTCTGTCCTGAATAGCCTGGACCCATCCATCACAGCACCCCAAAGTCTGTGGCATTCTACTGTGCCTTGGCTGTTGCTCCTTTAATGTCAAAAACCACAGGCTCCCGCTTGTCCTGGCTCTGCCACTGGCTGGGAGCATCAGTGTGCACTTGGGCTGTAGCACCTCAGGTGCGTCACCAGGCCAAGCTCTGACTAGTCTACCAGAAAAATGGTATCAAGTGCCCAAGACCCCGTATGTGCAAAGGTTTTGCTTGAGAGCAGAGCCATGCCAGGGTGATTGGCAGATGGAAAGATAAAGCTGAAACTGAATGCCAAGAGAGTGAACAAACCCTGCTGTCCCCAAGGCCAGACGGAAAGAGGGCTGTGAAGTGCAGCCCTGGCCAGAGATTGGTTTCGTGTCAGTGGTGCCTCTGCTGTCCCTGAGGGCCTTTGTCAGACATGAAGGTGATGTTCAGGAATGACAAGGTGCTGCTGACAGGCCCACTCTGGAAAGTGTTTGTTCTTTGACTGTATCTTCAAGGTAAAGGTTGAGTGGAGAGAAAAACCATCAGTCTGAGAATGCAGGTACACGAGTGGAGACCCCAGTGTGGTTTGCCTTGGATTCCTGGACTGTTCTACCTCTGCTGGATACAGAATGGACAGACCTTACCACACTGCAGTGATGGCAACCAGTGGTTTGCAGAAAGACACCGAATATGCCAGCAGTGCTGTCTCGGGTGTCTGTCACACACTCACCCTGAAAGGGGATGGCTTTCCCGTGCTGGACCTGCCAGCCACGTGGAGCTATGTGTGAGAGCCTTGGCATCTCACATAACACTACAGGCCTCTATTTGGACATTACATAGAGTAACTGCCCAGAATTTGATTTGGCAATGTGGGAATGAAAATGGTTGTTATAGCCAATGGCTATCTAATGAACCCAGCTGATGGAAGAGAGAGAGGGAGAAACATAGCTCTCCCTATGATACAGGAACCCACATGCAGGTGCCTATTTAATGCATATCTGAAGGGAGGCAAGAGGCATCCCACCTCCTGTGGGTTTGTGGTATGCATGGAAGGGAGCTGAGTTCCCTTCCAGTGTTAGCAATAGAAATGAAGGTTGAGATGCCTCCATTTACTCAGCTGAATCCCTTCCCTCATCAGGAGTGAAGAAGATCCCTGCCCTTCATTGATTGCTTTTCCTCCCTAATCATAAGGAAAAAAAGAGAGATTTTTTAAAACTGACTCTGTCTTGGAGAAGAGAAATGACCTTGCTGGTAATAAGCATCTGTTACCAGCTGAGAAGGAAAATCAATGATTCCTTCAGCCTGTTTCACAGCAGGTGCCCCTGGAGCCCCAGGTTCCCCTGGAGACAGCGTAGAGGGGGCAGAGAATGTGCTGCTCATCTGGGCTGCTTGTCTGTTGCTAATGTGGGCCAGACTCCTGGGACAGAGAGAGCTCATGACAAGTGGGCAGAGCTGCACAGAGAGACAGTTCTGCCCAGGAGCAGCTCCTCTGCAAAGCACAGCAGGGCTGAGGGCACTGTCTGCAGGAACCAAGGACAGACGAGCACAGTAAAGAGAAGTTAAAGGCAGTCTGGAGTGGGAAGCCAGAGCTGAGCCTGTTCAAAGAGAAATCTTCACAGCATTGGACACAGTAAGTCTCTGGCAGCAGGGCAATGCAGGTGACTATCCTGGACAGGTCTTTAAGAGCTGGCACATCCCATGACGGACAGGACCGGTCAGGATGTACTCCAGAGCATGGCTTCCCTGTCAGAATGACAGGACAATTGCTGCCCTGTCTGGGGACAGCTGCAGCGCTATGAAGGTGGGTGTGCAGCTAGCTGTGCCATGGGCTGTACTTCAGAACAGAGTCCTTGTACTTCAGGGGGCTGTGTGCCAGGGCAGGGACTCTGCTTCCTACCAGGGTCAGCACTCAGCCTGCCTGGGGAGAACCCCACGGTGCTGGAGGGGGAAGCTCTGTGTGGAAGGAGCAGGTCCTGACAGGACAGGGAAGGGTCCTACTGTTGGGAGAGTGCTGCATGGACTAGGGATGCTCAGAGTTCCAGATTACCGCCAAGTTATTTCCAAGGAGATTTTTCAAGGGGAAGTTCAATTTACGGTTTACATTAAATGGAAGGAGTCAATCTTTGAGATTTCTCCTCTTGGTTGCCTGGGTGGGCAGTGGGAGTTGGGAATTTATTTCTCCACTCTAGACAAGACACTCAGACCCCAGTTCTATTTAGGGCTTCTCTGAGTTTCTCCTGAGCCCCTGCACATACAGGGATGTCCCTGGGCAGTGCCTTGCTGCAAGGAGCTGTCTGCAGGGCACAGCGGAGAACACAGCAGCTGGGATGGGGTCTGTGAGCACAGAGAAGGAGGACATGTGGGGACAGAGAAAAAGCTCCCAGAAGAGACATGTCTAGGCAACAGAGCCACGGGCAGGGACGGAGAGGGAGCGGCTGCCAAAATGTGGTGTGAGGATGGTACTTCTTTGCCATCCGCTGCAGTACAAACACTTTCCCGGAGGAACTGCTTGGTCTCCTTTCCTGCTCTGCACAGCCTCTTCACCCAGGGTCATGGGCTTTCAGGCAGAGTTTTCTTCTTGCTAGCTTGACCCCAGTAAGAAAAAACCCCTGAGTGCCTGTCCTTCCTCCCTTGGCAGAAGCATCGGGGCATTTCTCTGTTTCCCTTCCTGTCCTTGCCACCTTTATCCCAAGCTTACCTGAGGGATCTGGGCATGGCAGTGTGTGGGGCTGGCAATGAGCTGACCCTCACATGAGGACAATCCATCTTTAGGACTTTTGACTCTTTCCCTGGGGGTCCTGCTGGCACGTAGGCTGTCCTCCAGAAGGGAACAGCTCTCCTGTGGACTCTCTGTGCCTCATGGAGAAGACAGCTCAGTGCTAAAGCCATTGCAAGGCAGGTTGTCATCTCTGTGTTTGCACCTGCAATGAGACCCGTGTGTCCCTGGCTGGGAGGGGGTAGCTGAGATCCTCCTCAGGTGCAGTTAGATAGCAGGGAGGGGTTTGGAGATCTGTACATGGAAATTGGACTTCTCAGCAGTGTGTAGTTTCTTCTCAGGGGAACATCGGCATGCTGCCATACTCCAGCTCAAAGAACTGCAAGGACAGGACAGCTGAGACAAGGACTGATGGACAGACTAGCTCTCCATACCCTGTAGTAAAGGACAGTCCATTTGCCCGTCACCACCGACAAGGTTTCACTTGGAGTGCAACAGAGATGCCATGGCTGTCTGCTTTAAAAACACTCCTCAGATGTGGTGAGGTAACTGGAACAAAATACGCAACCCAAAATCCCCACAGCTCTCCTCTGCTGTTGGGTGAAATGGGAGCAACAATGCTGAAATGCTCATTGGTATCAGAACTGGATTTAAACTGAGACTGTTCTTTCGTCCTGTTTACTTATGTCTGTAGGGTAGGACTGACCCTTCACAGAAGAGCTCCCTGCTCCCAGTAGCACCCTCCTCCATGACTGTGCAGACCACATGAAAGGCACAAGAGAAAACTACCTGAAAGGGACAAGGAAGGCTGGAGGGTTTCCATGAGTACAGGAACAGGTTTTGCTCAGGGAACTCTGTCTTAAATTCTGATTGCCTTTTTGCTCCTTGGACAGGTGCCCAAGCCCAGAAGCAGCAAATGTCCAATACCAGTACCATCACTGAATTCCTCCTTGTAACATTGACAGACACACGGGAGCTGCAGCTCTTGACCTTCTGGCTCTTCCTGGGCATCCACCTGGCTGCCCTCCTCAGCAACGGCCTCATCATCATTGCCGTAGCCTTTGACCCCCGCCTCCACACCCCCATGTACTTCTTCCTCTTTAGCGTCTCCCTTCTTGACCTTGGCTCCATTTCCACCACTGTTCCAAAAGCCATGGCCAATTCCCTGTGGGACACCAGGGCTATTTCCTACTCAGGATGTGCTGCACAGGTTTTTCTTTTTGTCTTTTTCATTTCAGCAGAGTATTTTCTTCTCACTGTCATGGCCTACGACCGCTATGTTGCCATCTGCAAACCCCTGCACTATGGGACCCTGATGAGTAGCAGAGCTTGTGTCCACATGGCTACAGCTGCCTTGGGTGGTGGTCTCCTTTATGCTCTGCTGCACACTGCCAATACATTTTCACTACCACTCTGCAAGGGCAATGCGGTGGACCAGTTCTTCTGTGAAATCCCCCAGATCCTCAAGCTTGCCTGCACAGAGACCTGCCTCAGGGAATTTCGACTTCTTGGGTTTAGTGCTTTTGTCTTTTTTGGGTGCTTCTTATTCATTGTGCTGTCTTATGTGCAGATCTTCAGGGTTGTGCAGAAGATCTCCTCTGAGCAGGGACGGCACAAAGCCTTTTCCACATGCCTCCCCCAACTGGCTGTGGTCTCCCTGTTTATCACCACTGTCATTTTTGCCTGCTTAAAGCCCCCCGCAATCTCCTCCCCATCCCTGAATCTAGTGGCTGCTGGTCCATACTCATTGGTGCCTCCAGCAGTGAACCCCCTCATCTACAGCCTGAGGAACCAGGAGTTCAAGGAAGCAGTGTGGAAACTGATGACCTAATGTTGTCCAGAAGCTATACTATGTCCACTTTCTTCAATGTGTGACTCATAAATGAACTCATTACTTGCCCAGACTTTCCTTCTCAGTTTTTGTAGTTGTCTTTCTTCGCCTGGTGGGTTTCCCTCTTTCATGCTCGTTTGAGTTGTGCTAATATTGTCCACCAAGAAATATGGACACTGCACTGCTACTTCATTATCTACTTCACTAGTGTGACGCAGAGACCATGTAAATAAGGAGCTATACTCCTTCTCTAGTTAAACATCATAAATGTACTTACATTGACTTGTCTATCTGAGACCCAAGAAACTAAAAGCAAACAAATTGTTTTACCTCATTAATTCTGAACCAAGTATAGAGGGGAAAAGAAGGACCTAGAAGCTTCCTTGGAGAAAGGGCAATGGGGCAATCATGGAGTCCCCCGTATCTTGTATGGGGAATGTTCACAGTCCTTAGACAAACCTCTTCCTTCTCTCTCTGATGACTTGCATGGTGTCTGTGCTTGCGAAAACCCTCGTCATCATGCTGGTGGTGGCAAAGCATCTGTACATTCTGATAAGCTTCTCTTGGTGCGTTTGTCTTCCCTGGAGATCTTCTACTCATCCACTACCCTGCCCCAGATGATGGCCAGGTTCGTGGCTGGGCACAGTGCCATCTCTGCTTATCACATTGCTAGTACTGTGTCCTGCACCTTTTGCAATACGGAGGATTTGCTTCTGGGGATTACATTTTATGATCAGTATTGGGCTGTGTGCCATCCCCTGTTCTCTACAAGACACATGAACTTGGACATGTGTCTCCAGAGGACACCTGCACCTTTGCTAGGAGTATTTCTATCATCTACAGTCATCATTTCAGTCATGTCCCAGGTACAGTTCCGTGGCCCCAGTGGAGTGGACCACTTCTTCTGCGAATTCACCCCACTGCTGGAGCTCTCACACAGTGACACCAAGACACTCCTGCTCTTCCATAACCTGCTTTTTAGAGACCATCCTCCCCTTCTTGGTTGCATGGTCATCTTGTGTGCATGAGAGCTTTCATCCTGGGACAGACCTCCCATTCAGCATGCGCAGGCAGAAGGCCTTCTCCACCTGCTCCGCTCACTTCACTAGTGCCACTGTTTTCTATGATACCTTCATCCTTGGGTGTATGATGGCCAGAACAGCCCTCCTGAGGAAGCTTGGCATAGTCCTTTTTTAAACCATGGTGAGACCTCTCTCAAACATCTCAGAAATCCCAGAAAGATTAAGGTGGTTCCAAGGTCCTCAGAAAAGGCAAATATCAAACCCATCTTCAAGAAAAGAAAGAAGGAGGATTGGGACTATTACAGGCTGGTCAGCTTTACTTCTGTCCCTGGGAAGGTGACGGGGCAAAGATTCTTGCAGCCTTCTCCACACATTTGACAAACAAGAAAGAGATTGCTGAACCCCTGTGGGATTTTTTCTGAAAAATCAGCCCTTACATGGATCATTTTTAAACGGCCAGGGCTGTAACTGAAAGGTACAAAGCAATGAGAGTGAGAGAGACTTTTGGGGTACACACCAGCCCATGGGGTATCAGAGACTGTCCCAAGGTCACATGTTTCACACAGGAACTGAGGGACAGCAGCAAACTTACCTGGCTGTCGCATATTGCTTCTTTCAGTGCAATCTGTGACACAGGGTCCGAGCCTCCCTCTTGATGACACCCTTCAGGAGGAACAATTGCACAAAGAGATGGGGTGTGGGGGGCTCCAGTCCTTTTTATTCCATTTCCCAGGCCTTGCTGGAGCACCAGGACAACAAAGACGTCTGGCTCTGCATCATGTCCATGCTTGAGGTACCCATGGTCTGGACATAGACTTCGACTAGCCAAAAGCCAGCATTTCTCTACGAGACAATTCCCAGCCCAGGTGACATCCCTTCTGATCTCTCCCCATCTCTCCTCTGATCTGGACAGCCTTTCATGGCCCCCTCCTTGTGCTACCTTCAGGGACGAGATCTGGGTAGAGATCACTGTTGCATGCGGCACTGGGGTCATTTCCGTACCTCGGATCCTATGTCTTAGAATTTGTTAATAATCAAACCCAATCTGTGGGGAAAACTGGAACGGATACCTTCCCCCAGTCTTTCGCCCCCCCTCCCTCCTTCAGGCTGGTCTTAACGGCTTTTGAGAATTTGTAGTACCCGTGGGATGCTCAGGCCAGCACGCTCCTATTGTTATGCCTTCTGAATGCATTTCAGGTTTTGTTTAGGGTTAAGCAAGTAGTTACGAACATCGTGCAGAGACCTGCGCAGGGGCTGGATAGCTGTGAGTGGCTGGGTGTGTGGGACAGAATGGGCAAGTACCTAGGGCAGTGGACACCCCTGATGTTTTTTAAACTCACCCCTGAGCAAGAGCAGAATCCGGACAAACAAAGTATCTGCAAAAAGTGTGCTGCCACCCTGGGAACTCCAGAGAGACGAAAATGACCGCTACATGCTGGGGTCTGGCCCACGCCTACCGAGCCATGTTCAACCTGATTCATTGCCCTAAAGGGGCAAGGGGGAAAAATGAAGCGGCAGGCACTGCGACTGGTACTGTCCCCCCAGCCATCCCTGCAGCCCCTCCAGCCCAGCAAGCAGTCACAGCCCCCCTGACCAGCACCACGGCTGCCGCTGCCACAATCATAGGGGCAGCCCCGGTTTCCCTGGTGGGCACGGCAGCGGCTCCAGCTTCACTTCCAGCAGCAGGCATCGCGGCTGAGCCCAATGACCAACCTGTGCCAGTAGCAGTCACCCCTGTAAAACTAAAGAAAGACACAAAGAAAGCAGATCGCTCCGAGAAGGATGACAATGAGCCAGGGTCATCACAGGAGACAGAGACAGAGATCATCACCTGGTCCCTGTCCCTGAGCGAGCTGTGAGACATGCGGAAAGATTTCAGCCACCACCCAGGTGAGCACATTGTCACCTGGCTGCTGCGGTGCTGGGATAACTGGGCCAGCAGCTTGGAATTAGAGGGCAAGGAAGCCAAGCATCTGGGATCCCTGGCCAGGGAAGGAGACATTGACAAGGCCATTAGGAAAAAGGAACAACTCCTCAGCCTCTGGAGGAGACTTCTCTCAGGGGTGAGGGAGAGGTACCCCTTCAGTGATGATTTTGTATGTTATCCTGGCAAGTGGACCAATAAGGAATGGGGTATTCAGTACTTGAGGGAATTAGCCGTGCGGGAGCTGGTTTACTATTAACCAGACGATGAGCAGTTACACACAGACCCAGATGAACTCCAGTGCACACCATCTATGTGGAGGAAATTTGTGCAGAGCGCACCATCCTCATATGCCAACTCATTGGCACCTGTAAACTGGAAAGGTAAGGAGGCACCAACAGTGGATGAGGTGGCTACCCGACTCCGGCAATATGAAGAAAGCCTCTCTTCCTCCCTCGTTTCGGCTGTGGAGAAATTGTCCCAGAAGGTCCAGTGACTCGAAGAGAGCATGTCCTACTCCCCACCTGTACGGGCCATCATCTCAGCTGTTAGGAGCAAGCGTTCCTCTGATCAGGAGAGGGAATACAGAGGCTACACACCACGGGGCACCCTGTGGTTTTATCTGCGTGACCACGGAGAGGACATGAGGAAGTGGGATGGAAAATCCACCTCAAGTCTAGAGGCACGAGTGCGTGAGTTGCGAGGTAAAACAATCACAAAAGGGGATTCTGATAAAAAAAATTCCGCTCCAGTTTCCTGCACCCAGGTCTCCAGACCAGGTAGGTAGTTTGATCTTGATTCCGATCCTCTGGAGGGGACCTCCAAGTCATTCTTACAGCATGTGAGCAGCAAATTCTCTCACCAGCATTAGAGGGGCTGTCCTGGGTTTGGCCAGGACAGGGTTAATTTTCACTGGAATCCAGGAAGGGGCACAGCCAGGCGGGCTGACCCCACCTGACCAAACACAGCAGGGATTTCCATACCTTGTGCCGTCATGCTGGGTTCCGGTGGGGGAGGCTGGGGCGGCTCGGGAAGGCTCAGCAGCAGTCCGGGAGGATGGCTCTCTGGGTCATGCGGTTTGTGTTTTTCTCCTCATCTGTATCACTGTTGTGACTGTTCCCTTTCTTTGCTGTTCTTTTAAACTGCCCTTATCCCGACCCACCAGTTTCTGCCTGTTTCTTTCCATTCTCCTCCGCACCCTGGCAGGGGGAGGGGTGGCCGTGTGGCGCTTTTGTTGCCGTCCACTGCCAAACCATAACAGGGGCCCTGCCTCCAGCCAGGTGGAGGAAAGGGACAAACAGGTTTATTGGACAGAGTGGATTTGGTGGCCTGGCACGTCAGATCCACAAGAGTATCAAGCTTTAGTGGACACTGGTGCACAGTGTACTTTAATGCCATCACATTTGAAAGGGTCAGAGTCCATTTGCATTTCGGGAGTGACAGAGGGGTCCCAAGACCTGACTGTATTGAAGGCTGAAGAAAGCCTCACTGGGCAGGAGTGGCAGAAGCACCACATTGTAACTGGCTCCGAGGCTCCGTGCATCCTTGGGATAGACTATCTTAGGAGAGGGTATTTCAAGGACCCAAAGGGGTATCGGTGGGCGTTGGGCATAGCTGCTTTGGAGACGGAAGAAATTAAACAGCTGTCCATTTTGCCTGGTCTCTCGGAGCATCCTTCCGTTGTGGGGTTGCTGAGGGTTGAAGAACAACAGGTGCCAATCGCAACCACAAAAGAGCACCAGAGACAATATCGCACTAACCGAGACACCCTTATCCCCATTCATCAGCTGATCCGCCAGCTGGAGAGTCAAGGAGTGATCAGCAAAACTCGCTCTCCCTTTCATAGTCCCAT
>Ga0065711_1042411_pt1 | contig 15403 bp, 8 predicted proteins | sample Hoacrofraction12_FD_59098 | JGI IMG/M metagenome (GOLD analysis project Ga0065711, IMG submission 59098) | Hoatzin crop microbial communities from Cojedes, Venezuela - Epithelial fraction 12 v2 (version 2) | ecosystem: Host-associated > Birds > Digestive system > Esophagus > Crop | place... | reverse complement strand
AACCCCCCCCCCCCCCCCCCTTCATTTATGTCTAGAGCATTCTAATTCCATCCTTCAGTATATTTCATCGTGAGACATGAAAGTGTATTCTGTTCTTCCCCAAGTGATTTTGAACTGTGATATATTTCATATCACTGATTATCTGTTTCAGATTATTTATGGATTGACCTGTAGGTCTATTTTCAGAAGAGCAGAGAACTCAACATTCCCCCATTAATTTCTTCTGTTTTCTTACAAGTTCATTAATTTCCTTTTCTTTCTGTAGCACTTCTACAGTTTTTCTTCTCTTTTCTGATGGATTCCTTCTCTGAGCTTTGGTTTTAAGCTTTTTTGGATGCTGAAAGAGAGGTGTATTGTACTTGTCTCGTGGACTTCAAGTAACATCTTTTTCACAGCAACCGTGGCATAACTTGGTTTTACTTGTGGTATTTATCTTGCACTGTGATTCTGATATCTTCTGTACTTGTATGAAATCATCCTGTTTTCAATTCTTTTTGATTATTTTGGGTTATGATCTCAGCTTTGCATTTGGTCTATAGAATACCTGAAAAGATAAAGCAGTCTCCCTGGCACCTTGTTTTAGCAACAATGTTTTTGTTTTCTTGTGTGAGAGTTATTATGATGGGAGGAATTGTTTGTATTTAAGTAGTTAGGTATTACTAGAACCTATTTACAGTATACTTCTGGGATTTTAAATCTTCTTTACTGAAAAGTACAGGTGAGGGAGAATTTGGTTATCTGTGATATGGAGTCAATAGACCAGATGTGATACAGCAGAACTGAAACAGAATACACTGATCTAGAATCATGTTTTTCTAATCTAAAATGGCAAAATAAAAGGTCACTGTTAACATGCTACAGTGTAGGATTTTCTCAGAAGTAGAATATCTTCAAGTCGTTACTAAGGCAAGAAGACTAAATATTTCTGAACTTCTTGGAGGTTGTCTATAACAGTCAAGATGCAGCAATTTCTGAGGTGTTTCACTACTTAAAGATTCTAAAGCAAATTGAGCCAAAGAATGTAACATAATGTTTTAGTATGTAGTCTACAAGATTGTGTCCATGCTTCTCAGCTTTTTCAAGACTGGGATGATCTTGGCATGAATAAAGGCAGGAGTGTGGTTGCATGACATATAGGTAGCGTGGTGCCTACAAAGTTGAAATGCCAGCTGAGAGTGAGTTAAGTTTGCACCTACATGCCTAAATATTTCTTCAAATCCCATATTTTTATGGATTTAACTTCTTGCAAGTCTGGAGTTGGTGCCCAGGTCCCCGTGTTTCTTAGGAACTTGCAGGCTGGCAGGGAGCGATGTAAGAAAAACAGTAGGAAATGCTGAGGCCATCAGCATGTCTGAAGCCTTCTCCTTCCAAGCCGTTTGGGTGCCTGCCTCTCCTTTGCTTTCTTATGGTGTACTTCCTCTTGATGTTGAGCTAGCTAGGCTTTTTTTCGTAAGGAACAAGAGAAAGCTAAACAAAAGTTATCTCAATAGGACAGATGGCTGCTTAGATTTACTCAGTAGACAAACAGGACATTTCCATTGAAGGCTTTTTCTCAGATGCTGCTGTACCTTGGAGAGACGTACAGTGTATGTCAAGACTTGGTTCTATTCACATATTCAATGGTTTGGAACTAAGTTCTAATGTTTGGTATTGAAAAAGTTCCACTTCACAGAGAAAAAATGTAGCTGTGGCTGCAGCGTGGTTTTAATCCTGCTTTCTGACATTGCTATATCATTGGTAACTCCCCTCTCCTCCTTTTCTGCATATCTTCTAATGGGTATTTGGTTGCTCTTGCAGAGTGAAGTAGTTTGTGCTAGAGGAGTGAAGTTTAGCTCAGAAGTAGCCTGGTGGTTAGGGCAGCCTCCTGGGATGAAAAACATCTAAGTTTAAATAACTTATCAAAAATGGTGATGTGAGAATGACAACGTGTCCTCTCCAGACACTAAAATCAGCCTGTATACTGATCTTTTCCTTGTAAAAGAGTGATCTTATGCTTGGCTATATTTTGCACAAAATCTGTAGTTTGGGGAGGGAGTTGCTGTATTTTGTCAGGCATTTGTATGGGTGCAAGTGTCTGAATGTATGTACAAGACCACCTATGTTCTAAAACACCTCTATCGTAGAGGTTTTAGTTGTGTAAAGGGTTAGATTGCAGCTGAGCAGGAAATCTGAGGGTATCAGTGACATCTGAATATTAGTACCTGGAACTAATTTTGTGGATTTAGCTCTTGGTGTTTCTTACTAATTGACGTTATTCTTTAAAGCACAGCAGTTGGAGTCCTCTTGTACCTAGCAATCCTCATTATTTCGTTATTAACATTAAAAGAGCTTTTGTAGTTTGTCGTGTTAGAAGCTTTAAATGGCTAACCTAAAGATGATGCCACCGTAATATAGCATACCTTTAAGATACCCAGATTCTCGTCATACTAATGTTGATTTATTGAGACGGAATGGCATTGGTATCTGTGGAGTTCATGACTTATTAAAATGTTATCATATGTTCATCAGATCTGGGAATAATATATTTAAAAAGAAAAATGTCATGACCTATTAATTTAGACCTAGATTTGGTGTACAGGAATAAGTTTTTTCCATATTTAATAAGAACATTTCTCAAAGAAAACATATAGAACTTATTTGTAATAATAGTTCACTTCGTTTTTATACTACTAATAAAAAACTGGTATTTGACAGAGAGCTTTCAGGTGCTAGATTTATTAAGGGCTTTTTTCTTTTTTGTTTTTTTGAAGGCTAGTTTTGGAAGAAGGCCATTTTGAGTTTTATGAGGAGAAATTTGTTATAGTCGAGCCAACATGTAATATCTGTGTTGCAGTGTTAGAAATAGAACCACTAGCAAAAAGTGTTTTGGAGTATTTTTTAGGAATTGGAAAGTTTTCTTTAAAAACATATTAGAAATAACTTTAAATATCTGAGATTTTGTATGAAATTAAGTGTCTGAAGTTTATGTCTGAGGACTTACAGAACAGGCATAGAGTTTCCCTTCCCTCCTTCTCCCCTTCACAGCTTTTTGGTGCTTTTTAAATAACATCACTAAAAAAGACTTCAGAAAAAAGGGACCAATCCTGACACTTGATTTGTGCATTTCACACGTAGCCTAGTCTGGAGGGACTTCAAAAGTAGGCTGTAGCTCCCATCCTCACTCCGTTCTCTTGGTGTACCTCTCCACTAAGTTTTGTATTTAAATTTCAGTTCCTTCTGCTTATACTAGTGAGTTGTTCCATGCGTGTCCACCTACATACATAACTCTATTAATGCAAGCAGTCCTATTTAATGTTGTATCAATGTAATTTTTCTTCCAAAAATTGGAAATACTGTTCCTTTGACAAAGGATAATGTTTCTGAGTATAAGTACTGTATCACGTCTGGAATTTTTATGGTGGTGTGGGATAACTGTGCAAACCCAGTTAATCCAGAAATGGGTTGATATTCACACATGTCAAAGCAAAAGATAACTTTTCAAAGCCCAAGATAGGTTTTTACACTGAACAGTTAATACTACTACTACTTTGGACTTATGCTGTGCCTTTTATCCTGGGATTTTCAAGTATGGAAGCAACATCAGCCTCATAGCATCCATGTCATTGGTGTAGGTAACAGTAACAAATCACTTTGAGGCTTGGTTTACATTTTTTGTAAAGTAGGTAAATGTACTTGTCCAAAGTTTAAAGACTTCAGCATCTGATCAAGAACTGCATACAGTCCTGATTCTCAGCTTCCATCTGTACTACTTCAGGAAATATATGTTCTCAAAGAAAGATTTTGGCATTTTCAGAGGCTGTCTGAGTTGATCTTATTTTGTGTTCTCAGACAAACTTTGGGGTATCTCTAATTCTCAGGCATTCAAAGTGCAGCTTGTGGCACCTCAGCTTCCAGCAGTGGGAAAACTGTATTAGACTGTACACAGATGCATTGATTTTGTCTGCCTTTTAGTTAGTGGAAGCGTTTGTTAAAAAACAGTAACCAATTTAAGAAGTAAGCCATACGACATGTTGCTTCTTAGAACACCAGAATTGCCATATTTAACAAGGAGTCCCAGTGGGTTTATGCCTGGGAAATGGATACATGTTTTAGCAGGACTTAACAAACGGTACCTTGTCATAATATTGATTCTCTGGATTAGCTCCACTAAAAAAATAGGTTTCTATGAATAGAATGTGGTTAGTGCCACACCTGAAAATTCTGAATTAATTTAGCTCAGTGAGTTATTCAGCTTTGCATGTTAAATTGTAGTGTTTTGCAATAGATATTTCTGGATATGTTGCGTTGGCTTGAACTGAACATATCGGTATCTTAATAGGAATTTTTTAGGTGTTATATAAATAATGTGGACGTTCGTTCTGGTACTATTTGGGTATACCTATGCCAACAGAGATGTGATGTAAATGTCACTCTTACTGACATCCTCCTCTCGGTGCCATTGGAATGTAGATTAGTTGTACAGTTTAAGAGATTTGAGTTGATGGGAAGGTTGAGGGTAGTACCTTTTCAGCATTTTGCTCATTTCACATAGGTATCTTAAGGTATTATCTGATTACATTTTCTTGTGAAGTTGTGGTAATTTGGCTTAAATAATGTGCTTGTCCTCATTGCAGCTGCATTGACAATTCACCCTTTGCTATAAAAACAACACTTTTTTCAGTAGAAATAAATTGAAATGATATGTTGAGAGGACACTGTCATTTTGGCTGATTCTGCTTTCTCTGGAGCATAAGATTAATAAAAGAAAAATTGTCCTCTGCAAGACTCCCCCTCAAAAAAACGACATGATACTCAGAGCATTTTGGGTAAAAACGAGTGGTTTAAGCGTAGAAATACAGTGGATGGAAAAGATGTGCTTCAAATCCAGTCTCATGTACAGAGACAACCATATGAGATAACATCTGTGTCTGGTTCAACTCAGATGAGTGTTTTCAGTCTGAGAGCTCATCTTTCTTTTCATATGAAACAACTCAGAATTTTTACTTGATAGTATTTATTTTATTCGAAAATGCTATCAAAATGATTTTCAGGTATTTGTATCTTTTCAGCATGACATGATGGAGCCTAGTTTAAAGGAGATATTGTAAGAGGTGCGTTTACTTTTCAGACATCACCTTCATTTGTATATGCCAATGAAAAAAAGTATATACTGGAGTCTTTGCTATAAAGTCTTGGTTTAAATTAAGAAAAAATACAGGGAAGACTGAGAAATGATAGAAATATGAACTTGCAAAATACTTAGTAGTCTTAATGAAACTACTTACAGCTAAATGTGTGTCCTCCTGTCACATCATTTCAGATTATTCAGTTAGTAGGAAGTTGTGCAAATAGACAAATATTTATAGATCTCAGTAAATACTTGATGTTTCTTTGCCAGGTGAATCTTTGATCAGGGTCTGTTTCAGGATGAACAAGATGAGTAATACCAAAGTCTAGAAGTTTTCTGAGAACAGGTTATATGTCTGGTCTGGCTTCCAGCCTTCTGCTCTGCTACATGCTAGAGATTCAGTATCTGCCTCTGCAGAAATTTGCATCTATCTTGCATTTTTAAACAATTTTTTTTAGAAGTGCTGCCTTCAAATTGTTTTTATTCAAAATCCTCACTTCTGTAATGTTGTCGAGCACAATACAAATAAGAACGTATGTGATGAGTAATATGAATTTTAAAAAGGTTTTAATGGACTCTGTCATTCTTATTCTTAGATTTTACTTTTTTCCTATGATTTACATCGGAATGTGTTATTTCTGTGTGTCTGAGCACAGCTGTGAATATTTTATCATTTTAGTGTTGAAACTTGTAAATGAATATGTATCTTTGTGCTGTGTAGTACTGTGTCAAATCAATGAGACTGAACTTCTTTAAAAGAAAAAGGAAAAAATTTAAATACTGCCTAGATAGGCAACCTGAATCACATAATGTTTTTTATTCCAGTCTTTTTCTTCAACAGATTATTCCTGTGATTATTTATAGTAGTTTTGGTTGTATAGTCTTAATTATTGAAGATCTGTCAGGACACTAGGTACCCCAGAGCAGAAGAAAGATGCCTGTCTCTGTATTCCTAAATGACAATTTCAATTTATCACGTGGAATTCTTATGGAGTTGTAATGCAGATATTTCCTTTTGACTATATGTAGTAATGCACTAATTTGCATGCATGGAACATGAATGCAGTTTGTCAATGGTGTATTAAGGGTCAGGTTCTTGCTGGAGGTACGTGGCTTGAATCTTTTCTTTTGGCTCTGGCTGTTGTAGAATCATAGAATAGTTTGGGTTGGAAGGGATATTGTAAAGCTTGTCTAGTCAAACCCTCCTGCAAGGAGCAGGGGCATATTCAGCTAGATTAGGTTGCTCAGAGCCTTGTCCAACCTGTCCTTGAACACCTCCAGGGAGGGGGCATCAGCCCCCTCTCTGGGCAATCCATTCCAGTGCTTCACAACCCTCATTGTAAAAAAAATTCTTCCATATATCTAGTCTGAATCTACCCTTTAAGTTTAAAACCACTACCCCTTGTCTTATCGCAACAAGCCCTGCTAAAATTTCTGTCCTAATCATTCTTATAAGACCCCTTTAAGTGCTGGAAGGCTGTAATAGGGTCTCCTTAGAGCTTTCTCCTCTCCAGGCTGAACAGCCCCAACTCTCTTAGCCTTTCCTCCTAGGAGAGGTGTTCGAGCCCTCTGATCACTTTTGTGGCCCTCCTCTGGACCTGCTCCAAGAGGTCCATGTCTTTCCTGTGCTGAGGGCTCCAGGGATGGATGCAGGACTCCAGGTGAGGTCTCACCAGAGTGGAGCAGAGGGGCAGAATCCCCTTCCTCACCATGCTTCTCTTGATGCAGCCTAGGATATGGTTGGCCTTCTGGACTGTGAGCGCACATTGCTGTGGGTCGTGTTGAGCTTCTCATCAACCGGTACCCCAAAGTCCTTCTCAGCAGGGCTGCTTTTAGTCCCTCCATCTCCCAGCCTGTTTTGGCACTGGGGGTTGCCCTGACCGAGGCACAGGACCCTGCACTGTGTGCACACGTTTACACTCTGTGTGTATGGGAGATAGAGATGTGCAGTAATTACTGTAACTTTGGGATAAGAATCTTTCTCTCAGCCTGTGTGACTAGCAGCTGCGTAATGCATCGATTCAGTTGTAGTGCATAATTAGTTGGAACAGTCAGATAATTCTCCTTACTAGGTTGAGAACTTATAAGATAATTGTGGTGTTCATTGCATGACTAAAACCACTATTATAATCAAAATAATGCCTTCAGAATTGTATGCATATATGTATGTGTACCCACACACAGTGGCCATTGTATTCCAGGTAACATAGCATCTCTTAACAGCAAGTGTGTTTTCACGTGTTTTTCACATTAGAGTCAGTTAATGTGACCAAAATTTTCAGGAGTGCTAGTGACTTGGATGTGTTGCCATAAGCCAATTTATATTCAGTCAATATAGCATAAAACTGAAGCGAACACACAAATGGGATGTGGAGAGGTTATGAGAACATGCTTCCAGATTAGAGGCTAAGCAGCTCAAAAACAGTTAGGCGGGAGGAAAAATCAAGAATGAAAAGAAAAGAAAATATGGTTTATTCTACTATATACATATGAATTAACATTTTTTCAGTCTGACGTGAGCATTTTGATTAAAACCATCTAAGGAATACTCTAGAAACACTAATACTTGAAGGCAATTTGGTTATTTGAAGTTCAGAGATTCTTTTATATTAAATAGTAGGTGCCTAATTAGAATAGTTTAGAATTGGAGGAGTTTCAGTGTAAGCAGAGGAAACTTTAACATGTTAAGCTATTCATTTTACTTCTTGCAATATCTTAAAGCAGTAAATGTTGAAGATGGAACAATTTGTTTTTTATTGAATCAATCCTAGCACATGAACATTAAAGTGGATTTCACTGAGACTAAAACATGTGTGTGAATTTATGCATGTTTATTTATAGAGTAATGATTTACTTTATCTTTTGTACATTACATGATAAGCAATCTTGTTTTGTGATTAACTCATTATCTTTTTTAATTAAATGTGCACATTTTTATCAAGCTAAACCACATTTCATTTGTGGCTTATACAATGCCGTTACAAAGTATGTTTGTAATAAAGACTTGCTTTATGAAGGCAGAGTAACAAGCAGTGTAACTATTCCTTACCGTCACTGTGGAGTGCTCGGAGTACCATTAATTATTCAGAGAAGAACCATATTTCAAGAGTAATACTTTATGTTATTTTAGTGGAAAACGTTTTCCATAAGTATTTTATTATTGAATGAAAGGAAATATAATCTTATTTTGATATTATACGAATTTAGGAAGGAAGTAAACAACATAATTAGAATAAAGATAGCATTATAGTAAAGTAATTTGGAATCTGCTCATTTCTGTTGTAATCAAGTACATTTTTTTTTAATCTGTTGGTGCGTATATATGTTTTGCTGCTCTTCAAATGAAGTTCCAGATAATATTTAAGGCTGATAGCTGAATATAAAATCAGACCAAAACAAGCAAGTTTAGGTTTATTAACTGTTGTGTGAACCTGCCCACAAGTGATAAAGCAATCACAGAATTTGTAGGATAAATCAGGCAGGCCTTTAGCCCAAAGCAGAGCAAATACTGAATTTGGAGCAGGTTGCTCAGGCCTTTGTCCAGGTGTTTTCTGAGGACCTTCACGGCTGGCCATCACGCAGCCTCCTAGGGCAGCCTGTGCCAGCACTTCAGCCTCATCCCCAGGGGCTTTCCCTACACAGACTGTGAAGAAACTGTTTATTCATTGAAAGTCGTAGTACGTGAGTGACATACCCCACTTAATAGCTAGGCAGATGAAACTAGGACAAATCTTAACATCTGTGTTTCATTGCACTTTATAATAATTCAGTGAAATGAATTGCTACACCATGATTGGGAAACCTGTTTACTGGAGCAGCAGTATGTCTCTATTCATGAATTTTATATTTATTAATCAATATATCACTCTATTAAACTCCACAGTACTTCAAATTAACCTGAATTGAGGAGGATGAAATCCATTCAGAAACTTTTCTCCTATTTTTCTATTCCTTGGTATGGAGCTGCATGACTTGAGTCTTTTGTTCATTTAACACTTTGGGCTGCTACTTGAGTTCGGGTACAAAGTTCAAAGTTGTCATGAACTGAGAAGACTTTGTACCTTTACCTTCAGATTCTCTTTGCTTTAAATTACATATTGATATAAAATCATTCAAATGACCCACAAACATGGTCGGATTTCTTATGAGTGATTAAATATGCTAGCATTGCTTGTATTTTCTTCATTACTTGATTATCCATTGCATTTATTGCATCATTTGCTATGGTCCATGTCTGTCATTTTGGTACATGAGTGCACTATGAACTAAAATCCTACACTCATGCATGTATAGGCTGAATTTGAGATGAGGCAATAAGGAAAGCCTCTACTTTATGAAGGCTGTCTTGAGATTTTTGGCCAGGACAGACCAGCCAGGGTGGGGCTGGTGTCATTTAGCAAAGTATTGAGTTTAGAGTGGAGAAGATGCCCTTTTGACTTGATGATGGCTTCCTGATTCTCCTTTGTCCAAGAGAATGGTGCATGTTCCAGCTTGTGCTTGTGATCGGGTGCCAGTTGGCGTTAACAGGTCCAACTCCTCATGCTTTGGGGTACTATGGTTATTGCCACCCTATTCTTTCGCTTACCAGGTTGTCACTTTGCTCCGTGGATACCACGAAGAGTCATGCAGTAGCTGTTTTCATTTGGTATCTTTATGGAGCTAGTTTGGTGGCTTGTGCTGAGGGACCTATCAGTTCAACAAGGATTTTTTTGCTTTTCTGCCCTTCGATGTGTCTTGATTGATTTGTGCCTGTATTGTGTATTCTCTTCGCAATTCAGTTTTTCATTTCAAAGATAGTTTTCTCATCTGCAACTTGTATTTCTCTATCCCAGTGTCTGTGGAGGAGCTTGTTGCTCTTTCTCCTCTTGTCAGGAATTAGTTTTTGTGCTGCTCATTTAACAAAGCCCAGTAGGTTCCTTTTTACAATCTTGCCAGTTCACTGGACAGAACTTTCTATAGTTGAAAGAACTGGTATCAGGTGTTTGTCAGATATTTAAAATTACAGGAAGTTGTTATATGCGTCTTCCAACAGAAGCATTTTTCCAACATCCCTTTCTAGTATGTAAGTTCAATGTACTCTCCCTCACCACCTTTGGAGATCAGCATGCTAAACTGAGGTCACGCTTCTCTAAATGCCAAAGTGAATTGGCCAGTTTTATTTCGCTTCCTCTTGCTAATGTTTAAAATGTTTTAATTTTGGCCTTTCTTCTCTCCCTTGTAAGCAATTAATGATTCTATTGAGGTGCAAAAGAGGGGTCTATACTACTGCTGCTTCCCAGTTTTATTTCTGATTGAAAGAGATTGGGGAATAGAAATACATTTATTCACACAAGTATTGAAGAAGATGTTTTAAAAGGGTGATAGGAACACTATGAGGAAAAAGTGCATCTTATTGAAAATGTGTTTTGAAGTCAGTCAAGTGAAAATTGCTATACAATGGTATTCTCTTTTTATTTACTTGTATTTTTAGACAACTTGATTTTTTTTTTCATATTACCAAATAATTAAAAGATTAGTGAATGCGATTGAATTGAGGCAAGGAGGTAGTTAGTAAATATAAAAATAATTATAGAGATTTCCTAGAAAGATTATTATCAGTTCAAGTATTTTAGCCCTTTTCTTTGTTACTTTGAGAAAGTTAATACTCTGATTAAAGACAAAAGAACAGGACTTCTTAGGTGTATTGAACAGGAGCAGCATAAAGGAGAACATCAGCAAGGCAGACAGTACTTCTTTACAGAGTATTTCCCTGTCTCTTGCCATCAGTCCCAGGTCATTCTGTTCATAGGGGTACTACAGCAAAAGCCCATGGATGGCTGAAGATCTCTGGCTGCCAGCTTGTAAGCCTCACAGGTAACTTATGACAAATTGCTGTTGTCGTGGTAATTGTTGTTTCTTAATATGTTAACTCTAAAAAATACAAAATAATTGTATTCTCTTATCTGTGACGCATAATTGTATCTAAGTGTCCACAAAAACCAAATTTAGCTATTCTTTAGAGTAATATTGAATTTCTGCTTCTCAGCTCCTACTTACTGGCATATAGACACCTTCTGTGTTCTTGTTTCTCTCTGCAAAAACTGCTGTGTAGCTCCATAACAGAGCGGGTGTGTAGTCAGGAAGATTAAGGGTATTAGGTCAGTGCTAGTGACATATCTTGGCCTATTTATGTGTACTACATATGAGATGTCAAAGTGTTCTACAGGGCAAAGGATTGATTACATGTCATAAAAAATGCTTTTGGCTACTACAACCAGTTTGCCCTATTCTGATCAGCTTTTTAGAAGATGTAGGAAGAATAAAGGGAAAAGAATACAGTGTAGATGAAGTTTTCCATGTTGTTTGTGAAAAACTTTTTGGCTTTTAAGAAATCGCCATTTTTTCTCTCTTTTAAATATGTTTTTTTAATTTGTCTTCCGTGTTGCTTGATTTGTACTTGAAGTGCTAGCAAAGAGGCCGTGTTCTGAAATTTAAGCCACTAAGATGAAATCAAATTGAAGAGGTAATATTGTGACTTTCCAATTTTCTTAAATCTTAACTGAGAATAACCTACTTATCTCATCAGTAGATGATAAGATAGCCAAACATGTAATTTATCACACATGGATGCAATTTTAAAGAAATTTAATTGCATATGATCTTTCTGCACAACTTTTTTTTGGCTGTTCTGATAAATGCAATTTAAAAATTAGGGAAGAGCTAACATGTTTTGAGAAAATACTGGGAAGGAACATCCTTTGTGAGAAAAAGGGAGGCTTATAAATACAGTTGTATCCCTTCCCTTCCCTTAAGGCAGAAAAACCTCAGGCAGAAAAAGGAGAAACCTCGTTATCTATCTTGAAATACCAGTAAGTGCATTTTAGCTGCTTTTGGAACAGAGTATAGCAGAAATGAGGCCATGTCACTTTATCAGAGATGGGAGGGGAAAAAACTGTTAGAAACTTGAATCTGTCCAGATTTGCTACAGTATGAGATTGGGGGGACAGTGTGGAAGAACGTAACTTGTTCTGCCTTCTCCTAGGCATCCTTCAAAAGATCCAAATTCTGCAATGCAAAACATTATGGGAGACGCTAAGAAGATTTTAAAAGTTTGGATATCAAAGTTGGTATAAAGATCTCCTACCCCTGTTTAAGTTAAACGCCCAACTTGCAAAACTGCTGTGAGTTTTCAGTACTCAGTCTGAGTTTTGCAAAATCAGCCTCTAAAAACTAACAAAATTCACTGAACCCATTTTTCCTGTGCTAGGAAAATTGCTGTTCCATGTGTGAATTTCATTACTTGTGCAGTCATAAAAGCATCACTTACGTAATGATGCTCTTTTTAAAGTAAACGCAGAATACAGATGTCTTAAAACTTGTTCCTGTTAACAGTTTAAAAAAGCTTCAGAAAAACAGAACCTGTCTGCCATGGTCTACTTCAGCTACAATTAATGTTAACTCTTAGACTTGCGCAACTTTTCAGTAGCTGATCCAATTTCAATTCATCAATACACAATTAAAAAAAAAAAAAAAGGCCGGTTATCTTTAGAACCCTAAATTGTAGAAATGTTGAATGATGCTTTCCTGTCTAATTGTGTCTTGGAGAAGCTTAGCATGGTGCTTAAAATATGCTGGTTTGTGCTATTAGTATAAAATAATCTTCACTGCAGAAGAACAGGATTTCTGAAGAAGGTTATGATATTTTCTGTAATTTAGCTAGCATGTGCAACGATTTACTCAGGAGTTGGTGCTACGTTAAATACAATTATATTTTTTTACTTTCATAACGTCAGAATTTTCCACTGTGCCAAGTATTTTGTCAGAAAACTTGAACTCTTACATTTTCAACTAGAAATAGCAATACGTGTCTTCGTCCATAGGAGAGCATTAGGGAAGAGATGCGTACACACAATCTGCAATAGCATTCTAAATCACAAAGCATACTCAGCTTGAGGTTTGTTCATTTATTGTTTTCATTTGTCAGTTTTTAATTTTGTACCACAAGACAAATTTTAGTGATGGATTCAGGGAGCATAAGAAGAAATGTTGAAGCAATTCCAAAGCATTCTGTTAATATTTTCAAACTTGAATTAATGAGGTTTGTGTTCTAACTGTCCAGTTAAATGGATATGTGTTGAGAAACCTCAGATTCCACTATCTTTAACAGAAATTTGCGGCATTTAGTGCCTTTGAACATCAGGCATTTCACTGAAGATGTAAAACCTCAGCCTTTTACAAGCATGTTTGATTGTTCCAGTCTTCATTCCTAAATTCAAGGTAATTAAATTGGTTGTGTATAGAATAAAAGAGAAGACAAGACCTCCTTTACACCATTTGATCACTTACAGTTATCTGTTTTGTCCTTTTCTCCAAGTTTGCTGATCTTGTCAGCAGTTCATGATGAGCTTTTTGGGGAGGCTGTTTGTCCATTTTCATGTATTCTGTATGGCTCTGAAAATGTGAGCCTGTATGAAAAGCATGTAGTGTTTGCCTTGTTCTTACATCAGAAGAATTTTTTCTTTTGTCTATTTTATGCTTGTTTCCAGAGGCTTAAAATGCAAGCTTTGTTTCTACAATAATGGCTTAGTGTAGGCTTACATTGTTGATCCCTTCAGTAGATGCAATGTAATCCACTTTGGTAATGTGAATTTTTAAACAATTATCAGCCTTTGCTATTAACCCTTCTATACTAATGGTAATACATTAGAAGAACTACAAAGGAATTTCGTGCTTAAGCTTAACACAAGACTTGAAGGACACTTAGCGGCATTTACATTCCTTAGTCTAGTCACAATGAACTGCAGAACTGATGTTGAACTTGATTGGTACTGTATTCAGTGTAAAATAGTTGATTGTGAAGTTGGTGCTGAAATACAACTTTGCAGGGGATTTCTTTGGGAAAATATGAAAAATTCTCTGAGAGGTCCTTTGCAATTTAATGCTAGTTGAAGACTCTTCTGTCTCTTGCTTTTGTTTGCTATTTAATTAGGTCACTAGTGTACTTTTCTCAGAATGCTTGTATTTTCTTTAAACTAGATACAAATATCTGCTCGAAAAGGATATGCAAGAAGTATTGTCATGTTTTTATTTCTCAAGCTATTTGAGAATGACTTTTTTATAAAATTAGGAAAAGCATTTAAGGCATTCTTTTTCCTTTTAATTACTCTTGTTACATTTTAATAGCAGATCAAAAAATTTTTCTTGATGCCTAATAATGTGATTTTTTTTTTTATGCCATTTCTCTCCATTTTTTTCTTATCTGTTAACTGCTCTCACTACCTACCTCTGTTCTTGTTTGGGAAAGCTGATTAGCCAAATAAAAACTGACTTGATTACATTGCATATGACCTTTATTATGACAAGAACATGGATGGTTGGATTTTGTGTCTCAGCAGTCAGAATTGCTGCCCTGGGTATCAATAGTCCCACTGCAAAGACTTATCAAAGTTAATCTGTGCTTTCTGTGTCTGCTTGGAGTATTTTGGGTATCTCTTGTGATGCAGTAAAATGAAGAGCACTGTTCTGTTTCAGTGCACCGTGGGAAAACTACTCCATGTTTATTGAGACCCAGGTTTTATGAGAAATCACTGAAGGACTATTAACAGTGTCAGTAACTTAGCTAACATCCTCACTGCAAAATTATTAGCTCAGTTTTGTGAGCTGAATGATCTCATAGTCAAAAAAAGCTGCCTGGCTTTGAACATCTCGTTTAGTAGTATGCTTTTTGTGTTTTGGAAGGTAAGAGCAAGAGGTTAGGACCAGTACAATAGGGAAGACTAATTCATCAAGAAGCAAACTCATGTAGTGCAGATTTTCTCTATGGTCTTACAGTGTAGAGTGTAACTCAAAACAACATGCACCTTCAAAAACTTTAAGAAAAAAACTTATCATAGTGTTTTCAGAAATGAGCATGGATCCTTACCAAGCACAGCTCGAGCCCAAGCAGCTCCAGTCTGACAAACAGCTAGATGAGAAGATATAAAACATAAGCTAGAAATAAAGCTCCCCCCCCGACTGCACCAAAAAGGACAGTCACCATGGGATAATCAAACAATCAAGGAGTCCGCAATGGACTTAACTAATAGGCTTTATTTGACAGCCTATGTGAATGGAACAGCTAGAGGCAGAAAGATGGAGGTCTGTAAAAAAAGTGTTCCGTAATACAAGAGTAGTCACCAGTTGGAGATTACTGCCTGGGAGACCAAGAAATTTTTTGTCCTTCTATGACTATGTCTACATGAAGTCAGTTGATTATTTACCACTTTCAGTGGTAACTCAAGTTCCATTACAGTTCAGCCTTTAAAAAAAAGGGGGGGG
>Ga0065711_1008672_pt1 | contig 15404 bp, 2 predicted proteins | sample Hoacrofraction12_FD_59098 | JGI IMG/M metagenome (GOLD analysis project Ga0065711, IMG submission 59098) | Hoatzin crop microbial communities from Cojedes, Venezuela - Epithelial fraction 12 v2 (version 2) | ecosystem: Host-associated > Birds > Digestive system > Esophagus > Crop | place... | reverse complement strand
CAAGCGGGGCAAGACGACGGTGGTGCTGGAAGTGGAAATCTATGGTGAGGATGAGCGGCTTCTGGCGTATATGAGCGGGACGATGTTCTGTACATCAGTGAAGTAAGCGGAGGTTTCATGCCTTCGTTTTTTTCTGTATAATGGAGTCATGAAATTGTATGTTGTAAGGCATGGGGAAACGGAATTCAATGTGCAGCGTCTGATGCAGGGGCGGATGGATTCTCCTCTCACGGAACGGGGAAGGGAGATGGCTCTGTCTCTTGGAAAAGGGCTTGCGGATGTGGATTTTGTGCATGCGTTTTCTTCGTCTTTGAAGCGGGCCAGTGATACTGCGGAACTGATACTTTCCAATAGAAATGTAGAGCTGACGCTGGTGGATGATCTGCAGGAGGTCTCTTTCGGGGATCTGGAAGGGAAGCCTGTGGACATGCTGGAATGGAATGTGGAGACGATCCGGAACGGCTTTGCGTCTTTCCATGGGGAAGGGCCGGATGAGGCCGGAGAGAGGATTGTGAAGGTATATGGGGCAATTGCGGAACAGTATCCGGAGGGGAATGTTCTGGTGGTGTCCCATGGCGGTGTGATTCTCTATGGAATGGAGAAGCTGATTCCGGGGTTTAATGAGGATTATCCCCATGGCATTGCGAACTGTTCAGTGACGGTGCTGGACGTATCAGGCGGGATCATAACGGCCGAAACGGTCGGTGATGAATCATACTTAAGGAAAGGAAGGAATAAGTAGGTATGGCAAATTTTCCTGAAGGCTTCCTCTGGGGAGGAGCCACTGCAGCGAACCAGGTGGAGGGCGCCTGGAATGAGGATGGCAGAGGTCCGGCAATGACCGATGTCACCACGGGAGGTACGGTGAATACGCCGCGTCTGATCACGTATATCGATAAGGACGGCAATCACGGGACATTGACACGTGGTGAGAAGCTGCCGGAGGGTGCGCATTATGCGGTTCTTGATGAGTATTATTATCCCAATCACAAGGGCGTTGATGAGTACCACCGGTATAAGGAGGATATCGCTCTGTTTGCGGAGATGGGCTTCAAGACGTATCGTATGTCCATTTCCTGGAGCAGACTGTATCCCAATGGCGATGAGACGGAGCCGAACAAGGCAGGTCTCGAACATTACCGTGATGTGTTCAAGGAATTACGAAAGTATGACATTGAGCCGCTGGTAACCATCTGGCATTTTGATACGCCGCTGTATCTGGAAGAGAAGTACGGCGGATGGCAGAACCGTGCGCTGATTGATTTCTATGTCCGCTTTGCGACGACGTGCTTCCAGGAGTACAAGGGTCTTGTGCATTACTGGCTGACGTTCAATGAGATTAACAATACGATCATGTTCTTAGATCTGACGGATGATAAGGACCTTCCGGATTCCGCATACCAGGAGGCTTACCAGCATCTGCATTATCAGTTTGTGGCGAGTGCGAAGGCTGTGCAGATCGGTCATGCGATTGATCCTACAAATATGATCGGCTGTATGATCTGCGGTATATGCATGTATCCGATGACATGCGATCCGAAGGATATTATCCTGAACCGTCATGTATGGGAGAAGAATATCTTCTACTGCGGTGATGTGCAGTGCAAGGGCGCTTACGGCACCTATGTCACAAGACTCTGGAATGAACATAATGTGGAGCTGGATATTACGGATGAGGATCTCCTGGATCTGGAGATGGGTACGGTGGATATGTATACGTTCAGTTATTACATGTCCAATGTATGTACGACTCATGAGGTCACGGATAAGGTTGGCGGTAATTTCTCCGCCGGCGCAAGGAATGAATATCTGACCTATTCCGACTGGGGATGGGCGCTGGATCCGGATGGACTGCAGTATTATCTGGAGATGATCTATGACCGTTATGAGATTCCTCTGATGGTTGTGGAGAATGGTCTCGGTGCGTATGACAAGGTGGAGGAAGACGGTTCGATTCATGATCCGTTCCGCATTGACTACTATCGTGCTCATATTCAGGCGATGGACAAGGCGATCGAAAACGGTGCGGATGTCATCGGCTACACCACCTGGGGATGCATCGATGTTGTTTCTGCAGGCACAGGTGAGATCCGCAAGAGATACGGCTTCATCTACGTGGATGTGGATGATGAAGGCAATGGTACATTAGACCGTTCGAGAAAAGACAGCTTCTACTGGTACAAGAAGGTCATCGCTTCCAATGGCGAGGATCTGGACTGAGACGGATTCTGTGGCGATAAACATAACGATGAGACATTGAAGTAAAAAAATCTGTAGTTTAAAAAACGGAGTGCGAGAAAGCATTCCGTTTTTTGTGAAAAGTTTCAAAAATGGCTTATTTATAATAAATTATTTATATAAAATAATGAGAAACAACACCTTGCAACTATTTTTGGAAGCGCTTTTATGGTACACTAATAACGTGTCTTTGGCACATATTTTTTGACATATCTTAGGAAGCTGGGGTTTTTGATATGAAGAATAACAAAATTTTGCGCAGGATTTCCAGCGCATTGCTGGCAATGACGCTGGCAGTGCCGACCAATGTGACAGTATGGTCGGTGGATGAGGAGGCTGAACAGGGAACAGCCGAATCAGAAGAAATTACAGAGACGGCGGCAGAGGAACCTGAAAGTGAAAGCGGCGGTACGCTGATTCTGCAGGAAGAAGAAGCGGAACCGGAGACGCCGGAGGAAACCGTTGAAGAGGAAAATATGGAAGAGGAACCGGAAGAAGAGGCGGGAGAAAATTCCGACGAACTGAAATACGGCTCTGATTTTGTGCTGCTCATCAACGGAGACAGTGCGCTGCGGTCAGAGGATCTGAAGGCAGAGTACGGTGAAGAGCTGAAAATGAGCCTTACCGGTACAGGTCTGACAGATGGTGCGGCTGCTGCCTATTACTACAAGAATTCCAGTTCGGAAGACTGGATTCTCATTGAAAATGACACCCTGACGACAAAACTGGAACCCGGCTGTTCCTATGACTTCTCCTTTGCGGTGACGGACACCAGCGGATCGGTAACCCTGGAATATACAAGCACGGAAGGTGCCAATGAGTTCGTGCTTTATGTGGAAAAAGCAGTATTGCACGCAGCGGAAAACCTTTCCTGGACAAACGGAACCACAGCTTCCTGGAACAGCGTAAATACAACAGAAAAGAATAATGCATTATCCACAGATGTGAGCTATTCAGTGCAGCTGTATAAAGACGGCAGTGCATATGGCAATCCAATCAGTACAGCAGACACATCTTACGATTTCAGTGAATTATTAACGGAAACAGGCACTTATACCTTTACGGTAACGGCAGTTCCTTCTGATACAGATCATTATGTGAGTTCTGAAGCGAGCACTTCAGATTCCACTGCGGTTTCTTCTGTTTCCTTTACAAACGGGACAGGCGTGAAGGGATTTGATCGTGAGAGTCCTGTACTTCTCGTGACAGGTAAATCCTTCACGGTCACTGCAGAAACAGCGTCCGGTTATACCTCCGTATCCTGGAGCTATGACAGTAATTCTGATTTTACGGTCAGTAAGAACGGAAACAGTGTGACTGTTACTTTTAACGGCACAACATCTTCTTCCTTTGCGCTTACGGCTTCGGGTTCGGAAAGCGATGCGCCGTCTATTACTGCACTTAAAGCAGGATCTAACGGCACGATGACCGCTTCCTTCAGTGATGATGGCTCCGGTATTGCGGCGTATGCTTTTGCGCAGACGACGGATGCCTCGAATTTGGATTGGACTTCGGTTGATGTGACTGATGCGTATACTGCAGAGTTCACGCCTGACAAAGACGGCGCATGGTATGTGCTTGTGAAAGACGCATCCGGCAATGTTTCTGTCAGTGACAGTCCTGTCTACAGAGGCAGTGTGACTTTTGAGAACTATTATGTGAATGGTGTGGAAACGGATCTGACAGAGGTCGTGACCTATGATTCGACGACATCTGTTTCATTACCGACTTCTACACGTCCCGGCTATACCGCTTCCGGCTGGTATGAGACTGGGGATTATACAAGCGAAGCTTTAAGCTCCGTGACGCTGGACGGTTCTTCTTATACGAAGACGGTTTATCAGAAGTGGGGCTTCACCAGTCCGGAGTGGACGACTCAGCCCAGTTCTATTGAGAAGGAATATGATGGAAGTTCTGTTACTCTGACAGCTTCCGCATCTGTTCCGGATTCCTCATCTTCAGACATCACATACCAGTGGTACAGAAAGCTTACGGGTGAGACAGAATTTACTGCAGTGAACGCACCGGTCAGTGTGATGAATGTCTCTGACAGCGGTGAATACTATGTGACCGCATCTGCTTCCATCGACGGGGAAGATGCGGGCACGATTACCAGTGAGACGGTAACGGTTTCCATTACCCCGAAGGCTGTGACGGTGAAGGCGGAGGATGAGTCTATCAGCTATCTGGACGCAGTGCCTTCCTTTACGGCTGTATTGACGGATGGTTCTGTACTTGCAGGAGAAGATACAATCTCATCTTTAGGTTCTTTCGCATTCAGTACAGACTATGCGGCGGGAAGTGACGCAGGTACCTATGTCATCAACGGTTCCGTATCTGATGCCAATGGCAATTATGCCATTACAGTGGAAAAGGGTACTCTGACAGTCGGTGCGAAGGATGTCAATGCGGAAGACAGCGGCGTAACAGTCAGTCTTTCTCCTGAATCCTATGTGTATGACGGCAGTGCAAAGACACCGGTGGTGACGGTGAAGGATGGAGAGTCTGTTGTCTCTTCCTCCCAGTATGAAGTGTCTTATGAAAATAATACGGATGTGGGTACGGGTACTGTTACCGTAACCTTCAAGGGAAATTATACCGGTACTCTGACAAGTACTTTTGAAATCTCACGTGCGGAATTTACGCCGGTAGTGACCATTGAGAATGCAGGAGAACTGCAGTATGGAGAAAGCTCCCATAACTATGCGCCTGCTTTAGTGTCTGCGGCTGAAGGGATCGGCACGGTGACGTATCTCTATGCGGCTGCGGAGAAGAATGAAGACGGCACGTATACGGTGACGGGAGACTATTCCTCCAAAAAGCCTGTGGATGCGGGAACGTATGTGGTGAAGGCTTCTCTGGCAGAGGGTAAAAGCTACGACGCTTGTGAAAGCGAGCCTTTCGGCTATACCATCACAAAGAGGACGATTGTATTTACGACTGAAAGTCAGACCTGGCAGTATGACGGCAGTGCCCACCGGTACAGTGAGTATACGGAGTCGGGAGATGGCTTCTACAGTTCGGAAGGTACGAAGTCTGTCAGTGTCACCGGTACGATTACGGAAGTCGGCGAGACGGACAATACGCTGACATACGAACTGACCCGTGCGACAAACGCAGATAACTATGATATTCAGATTGTATGCGGCACATTGAAGGTGACGGAGGCAGGTCTGACGGTTCCCACCACATACAACTGGGATTCTTCTTCCAGAGGAAAGGCGCAGTGGGTGCCTGTGACGAAGGATCAGCTGGAAGTGAAGTACAGCCTGCAGCTGTACCGGAAGAATGACAGCGGTGAATTTGAGGCTGTGGGTGATCCTGTGGAAACAGAAGCGAGCAGCTATGATTTCACGAATGCGATTCTGGAGAACGGAAAAGGCGAATATGCCTATACGATTCAGGTCGTTCCTTCTGGCGGCACGCGAGTCAATAACTATCATTCCAGCAGTGTTTCAGACTTTTCTGAAAGCACCTATGCGGTGAATGTGAAGGTTGTCCCGGATGTGAACAGCGGTGTGGCTTCTGTCACGGCAGGAGAATTGAGTGCTTCCACAGCGGAAGGCGTCAGTCAGCTGTTACTGGCAGGAAAGACGCTGTCTCTGTCCGTAACCATGACAGACGGCTATTCCTTTACGTCATGGGATGTGAGTCCTGAGAGCACAAAGTCTGTGTCTCTTTCCAGCAGGTACAGACATGATCCGACGCTTACTGTCAATACCTCCGGTCTCACGGACTTTGATGTGACGGTGACGGCTCTCGGCTATGACTCCAATCCTTATATCATTGACTTCAAGGCAGACCGTGAAAGTGATGGTCAGTCTGTGGTTCTTTCTGCGACGGTGAAGGATACGGTTGGTTTAAGCGCATACTCGATCTCCACGTCTTCTGATCCGGAGAGTGCGGAATGGACGGAGGTATCCGGTACATCAGCTTCGATTTCGCGGACTGTATCCATTGATGAAGTGGAATCCGAAGCTGTGTATTACGTGCATGTGAAGGATACCAGCGGAAATATTACCACCACGCCTGTGGAAGGTACGGTGACGCTGTACCGGATTACCTTCACAAAGGGTGATGGCGATGAGATACAGGAGAATCCTGTGAATCCTGTGCTGAAGGTGAATAATGAGGATATTACACTGCCGGCGAATACGTTTGTGAAGGAACAGTATTCTTTCTCCAACTGGAGAGTCAGCGGTACGGATACGTATTATGCGGATGGTGCGAAGTATGCGGCGAATGCAGCGGAGACGCTGGAAGCGCAGTGGACGAATCAGAAGTTCACGTATACGATCAACTATTTCTACATGGATACGGAAGGAAATTACAGTGAGACTCCGGATGAGAGCGTGACTTCCTCCGAGCTCTATGGAAAGACGTTCTCTTCCTCTGATGAAAGCATTGCGAGAGACAAGTCCGGTTTCACACTGGACAGCAGTAAGGTTGACAGTATTACCCTCCATGAGGAAGGTCAGGTGCTGAATGTGTATTATGCGCGCAATCAGTACACCATTACCTATACCTGGAATGCAGGGGATGAAAGCGGGACGCTGGATTCGAAGACGTATTACTACGGTGCGTCTGTGGACGATGTGACTGCAGAGGAGAAGGAAGGCTATACCTTCGCCGGATGGAAGTACGGTTCTCTGAAGGAGAAGCCGGAGACCATGCCTGCCTATGATATTGATGCGGTGGGTACGTATCAGCCCAATGACGCTTCATACATGGTGAATGTGTATGTGCAGAATGTGGATCTTGGCAGTTCGTATACACTGCAGTCTTCCACTTCCTATACAGGCAAGCATAACCAGAAGCTTCTGGCAGCGGCGCCTGATACGACACTGCCGGAAGGCTATGATGGTCTTGTGGATGTGCAGGAGATTACAGGCTTCACCTTCCAGGGTGCGGTTGTGACTGTGGGTTCTGCCGGTGCGTCTGAGCAGACGGATATTCCGACCAGTGCGGATGTTACGGTTTCTGCGGTCAGTGAGAAGACGACGTATGTAAATCTCTATTACACACGGAATGAATATGAGCTGACGCTGAATGTATGGAAGGGTGAGCCGGATGCGGAGGGCAGTTCTGTTCTCTATACCTATTCCTGGACGGTTCCCTATGGGAAGGATCTTTCTTCTCTCGGCGTGGATTTTGACACCTATGAAATGGACAGCTGGTATCCGGAAGCGGAGAGTGATGGATGGCAGCTGGCGGATTATACGAACTGGAGTACGGGCAGTGAGCCTTCCTCCATGCCTGCGGGCAATGTGACGGTTGTCAGGGAGTATGTGCAGAAGACCAATCCTGCACCTTATGTATTGCAGCTGTATTTCCAGAATGCGGATGAGACGTATCCGGAGAGTGCTTCCATGTCCTTCAACTATGAAGGGGAGATCGGTTCGAAGGTTTCCTTTGGAAGCAGTGAAGACAGCACGATTGTGACGTCGAATTTCAATGAGCTGATCGCCAATGAGAGAATTTCCTATCATGGTGCGGTGAAGTATGATTTCGATGAAAGTGCTGCGGGCAATGTGACGGAAGCGGAAGTGCTTTCGGACGGTACGACGGTGCTGAAGGTGTACTACGCAAGGACGCAGAAGACTTCCACCATTAAGTATTATTATGTGGATCTTGAGGGAAATCAGACGGAGATTGCGTCGGATTCCTATACAGGTGTCTGGGGCAGTTCCTATAAGACGGATCCGGATCTCTATTTCTATGGAAGTGATGGCGTCGGAAGCTATAATACGAAGGACCGCATGTGCCTGGTGTCTTTCCAGTCTCTGACGGATGGCGTGTATCTCGGTGAGACGAAGGTCGGCTCCGGGTATTATCAGAAGAAGATTACGACGGAAGCAGATCTGGCCAAGGATGTTACGTCTGTACTGAGAGTGGATCTTGGCAATTTTGTGAAGTATTACTACACGCAGATTGATCCGGATGACTACAGTTTCTATCTGTATCCGGAGGTCATTGCGACGACTCCCAAGGACAGTTCTTATGTGACAGAGGTTCTCGGCGGGACGTCGGTGAACCTGACGGTGCCGGGTGAGAAAATCGGCGGTGTGAGTGTATCCGGTAATGTGCAGGTGGTAGTGCGCAATAAGGCGTATTTCTACAATAATGTGAGTTATGATCTGGTGAACGGTGATTCGGCGTATCTTGCGGTGAATTATCAGCCGGATGCCAGTACGTATACCTACGGTTCTCTGAAGGATGGGTTTACGCAGGTGACGTATAACGGCAGCGAGGGTGATTCTTCCTTAGAGTATTACTATGATTCTGCCAATAATCAGTTCTGCATTGCGGTGACGGACAACCGTTTCTACAAGGGTAATTTCACGGGCTTCAGCTATCTGAATGAATATCCCGGCTACGCGGAAGTGGTGCAGGATTTCATTGAAAAGTATAAGGCGAATGCGAATGATGATAAGCGTGCTGGTATTTACCGGTATGATCGTACCTGGGGCCAGTCTGTGGTCAAGGGCACTGCCCAGCAGCTGACGATTAATTTCGCCTATGCGTCCACGTATCATATCAATCTCTGCTATAACTCCATGACGGTGAAGTCGGATGAGTATCTGAAGGATACGGTGGTGGAGCTGGATGATGTGATTGAAAACTGCACTGCTTATGATGATCAGGTGGCAGAAGGCTATGAGCTGAAGTGGTTCTACGATGATACGTATACAAAGCCTGTAAAGAGCGGTGATACGCTGACGATGACAGAACATAAGACGCTGTATGCCAAGCTCATGCGCAAGACAGTGTATTACCATCAGTATGCCCTGTATCAGGTGCCGGATGGAATCGAATATAACGGAACGAGCTATGAGTATCTGCCCACAGACAGTGAGACGCTGAATGCGATGCCTGAGGCTGTGGAAGGGCTGGAAAAGACTGAGAGTACAGAGACTGTTTCCTTTGTGAACGGAGAAAATGAGACGGAGGAGATTACTCTGACTACTGTGACCTGGACCTATCAGGGTGAGACGGTTCTGGTGGATGAAGAGAAGGCTGTTCTGGCGGATAATTCCATTTCCTGGGAAATTCCTGATGCACCGGATGGGTTTGCGTATGATGAGACGAATACGTCCAACCGGAATGCGGCGTATATCAAGGGTACGGCGGTAAATCTGTATGCGTACTATAAGCGTCTGACGTACAGTCTGACGGTGGATCCGGAAAACGGATCGGATCCTTCGGTCAGTACGAAGACAGGCGGTAAGACGGTGAGTGTGTCTGTGCCGGTGAAGGAAGGCTATGACTTTGCGGGATGGACGCTGTATGAAAAGAATAATGAGGATTGGACAGAGTGGAGCGATGGTGCGCCTGCTGTAACGACAAGTGACGGTACTTCTGCTTTCCGTATGCCTTCCAGGAATATGAAGATGACGGCACAGTGGGAAGCGTCTGCGCTGGAAGGTTCTCTGGAGATGATAACCCATTACTTCCAGAGGGAAGACGGCAGTTATTCTGCGGATGGCATCGATACGATTTCTGCAGGAACTGCGGAAGCGTATGGAGACTTCACGGTCTATAAGGACAGTTCCGGCAATGTGCTGGGATATTCGAAGGCTGTGCCAAAGACCGGATCCACAACAGTCTACTGGTATGAAGGCGGCACGGAAGAGGCGGATCTCTTTGCGGCGAAGACGTATGTGTCCTCGAAACCGGATGGATCCCTCATCCATACGGAGGATCAGCTGAATGTCGGTGAATATCTGGCTTCTGTTTCTTCCATTTATTCCTATGATTCCACGGTGTATGAGTATAAGGGTAACAGAACGACGCTGTCGGAATCTGATACCTTTGAATACAGGCCGGGGATCGGGCTTTCCTATTACTACAAGATGCCTTTTGAAAATGAGATCCGTACGACAGTAAGAGTGACGGACGGCGGTACGACAGGTGCCACGGTCACAGGTGACGGTAAGTATTATGAAGGCAAGTCTGTCACACTGAAGGCAACACTGGCGCCGGGGTATTCAGTATTCGGCTGGTATAATGCGTCGGATGTGCTGGATGGTTACAGCAGTGACGGCGTGCTTAATAATTATGAGTTGAAGAAAGACTATGCGTCTGTTACGTCACTGGGTACGGAGACGACTCTGACAGTAAAAGCAGATGCGAAGCTGAAGGATTATGTGCTTGTGACAAAGCCTGATGAAACACCTGAGGCGGCGATTGTACTGTCCGGCAAGACGGAGTATGAATACGGGTATTCCACCGAGGGTAAGGACCGTGTGCTTTCCACGACGGTTACCTTTGCGGAAGGTACGGATACGGTGACGAATTTCGTGGAATCCTATAAGTGGTATGAGGTTTCTGATACCGGCGTACGCACGCTGATTGCGGATGTGGATTCTGCCAGCTATAACTTCCCGGGCGGTAAGGATGCCAGGACGTATACGTATGTGTGCGAGGCTGTTGTGGTGAATTCGAAGACGGAGCGCCGTGTGACATGCACTTCCAATGAGCTGACGGTGACGGTGAAGCCGGTGGAGATTCCTGTGGAAGAGAGTTCTCTGGAGTGGACGTATGACGGTAATTCCAGGTCTCCTTCTGCGGCTGTGGATCTGGAGGATCCTTCTAAGGTTACGGTGTATTACAGCGAGAGTGCTTTGAGTGAAGATGAAATCACAGCTCTTGAAGGCGGAGATACGTCGAAGGTATCGGATACAGCTTATTCTTACAAGGACGTCAATGTGGATGAGAATGGTTCTGTGATTCCTCATACCGTGTATTACTATGCGGTGTCTTCGGACACGAATTATAAAACCACTTCCGGTACGGTAACGGCGGCGGTAAATCCGAAGCAGATTACGCTGAAGCCGGATTATGATAATTCCTATCATAAGGAGTATGACGGTACAGCAGAGGTGACGGGTGAGATTACGGATACGTCATCCCAGAAGTATGCATTGTCCCATGGCAGTCAGTTCTATGAGATTGTGGGCGTTGTGGCGTCTGAACTGCAGGGTGTGATGCTTGATTTTGATGCGTCGTTCAATACGAAGGATGTGGAGACGGCGAATCAGATTACGCTGAGTAATATTATTGTGGTATTTACGGATTCTTCCGGCAATGTGATGCAGGACGAAAATGGTGTGCTGCAGAATCATAACTATGTGTTCTCCAACGGCTATACTCTGACGATCTCCGGCTATATCTCCCAGCATGCGCTGGATCTTACATGGAAGCCCGGTGATAACGGTACGGACAGTGACGGTACGTTTGTGTATACGTACTCCGGTGATACGAAGCAGCCTCAGGCAGAGCTTGCGGCATCGGAGAAGGGTACGATTGCGGAAACAGAAGGTGTGACGATTGAAGTTCATGGCGGTCAGGTGAATGTGGGCAGCTATTCTGCCTATGCGACGGTGACTTCTGACAATGAGGAGTTCTTAGCAGGGAACTATATCATCAGTAATTCGGAACAGGCCTTTGAGATTATTCAGGATCAGGTGACAGCAGAGCAGCTGAAGGAGCTGGATGGTTCGATTAAGGATGGTACGGCGGTATATGATGGTCAGCCGCATACAGTGGATCAGAGTGACTTTGGCCTGGACCGTGTACTCCCGGATGGATATACATGGAAGGTGGAACTTTCCTATACGGATTCTTCGGGTAATGCAGTGGAAGCGCCTGTGGATGCGGGAGTGTATACGGTGTCTCTCAGCGGCTTTACGGTATATGACGCAAATGGCAAGGATATTTCGGATAACTATGACTTCAGCTTCAAGCCGGGTACCTTCACAGTGACGAAGCGCAAGGTCACAGTGAACCGTGAGAGTCTTGTAAGAAGCGATGGTCATATCATTGCGGATGATAAGGAATATGACGGTACGACGGATGCGGTCATTCATTCTGATCTCATCACTCTGGACAATGTGGTGGATGGTGAGACGGTTGGTCTCTCTGGCGTCACGGGTGCCTTTGCGGATAAGCATGCGGGTGAAGGAAAGACGGTGAATCTGGACTTCTCTAAGGCAGAGCTTACAGGAGATGATTCTTCCAACTATGAGCTGACAGTGGAGACGGACCTTACCACAACAGCGGCCATTACGAAAGCACCGCTGACATTGACTGCGAAAGACGGTAAGTGGATGTATGACGGCAGTGAACACGCATGTCAGGAGTATGAGGTTTCTTCCGGAACGTTGAAGAATTCTGATTCCATTAACAGTGTCACAATGGAAAGCAGGATTACCAATGTGGGTGAAACAGAGAATGTGATCAGCGCTGCGGTGATTCTGGATACAGATGGAAATGCTGTTACAGATGACTATGACGTAAAATTTGTGAATGGCAAATTAACGGTAACGGAAAATACAGCAGAAATTACGATTACTTCTTCTGACGGTACGTGGACGTATGACGGAACTGCTCATGCGAACCAGTCTTATACGGTGACGTATACGGTGGGTGAAGAAACGACCACAATCACTGCGTCAGGCAATACTGCAAAGCTTCCGACCGGCGATGTGATTACGATTACACCGACGGATCAGGGAAGCGCTGGTGTGACGTATGTGTCTGATACGAAGAACAACAATAATACGTTTACGTATACTGTGGGTAACAGTGAATACTATAAGAATGTATCTCAGGTATACGGGACTCTGACCATTGAGAAGCGGAAGATTGCGGTGTCTTCTTCTGAGAGTCCTTCTGTTACGAAGGTGTATGACGGTACGACGGCAGGAACGACGAAGGACAGCAGCGGTAAGACGGTTTCTGTGGTAGATGCGAATGATTATGTGTTTACTGCGGTCAGTGGTGTTGAGGAAAGCGGTCTTGTGTCGGGTGATACGGTAAATCTTTCCTACACGGCTGTGTATGACAATAAAGATGTAACAGACAAGAATTCCAAGAAGGGTGCGGCAAAGGTAACCCTGTCTTCCCTTTCCATTGACAACGGCAATTATGAGCTTGTCACAGAGAGCTTTGACATTGCGGCGGAGATTACCGGTGCGACATTAATCATCTATCCGAAGGATGTGAAGATTACCTATGGTGATACGCTGACGTTTACGAAGGGTGATGAGGATCTTGTGATTGAGGGTCTGATGGATGCGGATAAGGGCAAGAGTTTAAGTGACTTGAACGTAACGTATACCATTACATGTGCTTATGATCCGGCATCCACTGACAATACGAAGTACGGTGCTGGAACCTATGAGATCAGCGTGGATGTAAACAACCAGCCCACGAACTATAAGTTTGAGGACGTGAGGAAAGGAACTCTTACGGTTGCGCAGAAGGAAGTGAAGGTTACGGCTGTGGATCAGACGGTGACCTTCGGTGATGCGGTTCCTGAATATTCATTCACAGTGGATGAAAGTGACTTCGTACGTGATGAATCCAGCAAGATCCTGCAGGCAATTGACAGCACTAAGGATATGGTCACATATACCTGCGAGTATGTGCCGGGTACGGTGGCAGGCACGTATACAGTGACGCCGGTGCTGGATAATCTGACTGCAGATTCTCTGAAGAATGACAGCAGTCTTTCCAACTACAGATTCACTGCGGTGAATGGTACGGTGACTGTGAACCGGAAGGTATTGAATCTCACGGGAATCGGTGCGAAGGATAAGTCCTATAACGGCAATACGCTGGCGACGGCGGATGTGTCAAAGATCGCTTCCACGGATCTCACTGCTTTTGAACAGTCGGAAGGTTCTGTGAAGGTTGTGAAGAATGCGGACGGTTCGACTACGGTATATCCTACAGAGCTGAAACTGACAAACGGTGATACTGTTACTACGAATGAAGCTGCGATTACGATCAAGGGTGTCTTTGAGAATAAGAATGTGGGAAAAAACTGGAAGGTTACCCTGACAGAGACGCTGAATGATTATCTGGCGGCGAGATATACCTTTGAGGCAGATCAGATTGTCAAAGTGAGAACGGAAGAGACGACAGCTTCCATCACAAAGGCGACACTGCTGGCACAGGCCGATGGAAAGACGGTGGTCTATGGTTCTGCGGATCCGGAATATACGATTACATATAAAGGAAAGACCGGTGCGAATGACAATGAGACGGCAGATGGTTTTGCGGAAGGTGAAAGCAGTACTTCTCTGGAGAAGGAACCGGATATTACCAGTGCGTACAGCGGTAAGTCAGTCTTCAGTTCTGTGGGCAGTTACAGTATTACGCTGTCAGGCGGTTCTGATAAGAACTATGTAATTGAGCTGGTGAACAGTGATACCACAGTGGATGACCGCCTCATGGGCAAGGTTGTGGTGACGGCAGCGACGCTGGATACACCTTCACCTGCATGGAATACATCCAGTCCGGGTACTGTCACATGGAGTGAGATCAGCGGAATAGGTGATGTCTCTGTGGCAGGGTATACGGTAACTCTGTACAAAGACGGTACGTCTGTTGATACAGTAACGACAACCGAACTTTCCTATGACTTTAAGGAAACCATCCGTTCCAACGGCGCAGGTGCGTATACCGTAAAGGTACAGGCGAATGCAGGTGCGGATTACAACACATCTCAGGATGGAACCGGTGTGAATGTGAATAACTCTGCAGAGGGTGTGACGAGCACATCTCTGTATGCGGCGAATGTGAAGCTTGTGAAGGCTTCTGATGAGTACAGTCAGAAGGGCATTGAGACACTGACATTTGAAAAGAACAGTAAAGATCAGTATGTCATGCTGGCGGGAGAAAGCAGTGAAGCCATCAGTGCTGCAATGGTCAATAAGACTGGTTATACCGTAAAGTCATGGACTTCTGATTCCTCCAGTGCTTCAGTCACGACGCCGGTGCAGAGTGACGGTACGGTAAGTGCTGCAGTATCTCTGGATACAGGCTTAGCTTCTTCGGGTGATATCACTCTGACTCTTACACTGGAACCGAGGGAAGCGACGCTGACTGTGGAGATTCAGGTGAATACGAATCTTCCTGAAACGACGGGAGCGGACAAGCCATATCTTGAGGAAAGCGGAACGAAGGTGACTGGTGAATACGGTTATCTGAATACTGTGACTTTGAAAGCTGTGCCTTCTGTGAAGGATGATAACGTGGATACGTCCGGATACACCTATACCTATGAATGGTATGTGATGGATGGCGTACAGAAGAAAAAGCTGTCTGATGCGTCTGACAGCGTGAAGGGAAATGTAACGGTCGATGGCGGCACATTG
>Ga0065711_1042409_pt1 | contig 15405 bp, 11 predicted proteins | sample Hoacrofraction12_FD_59098 | JGI IMG/M metagenome (GOLD analysis project Ga0065711, IMG submission 59098) | Hoatzin crop microbial communities from Cojedes, Venezuela - Epithelial fraction 12 v2 (version 2) | ecosystem: Host-associated > Birds > Digestive system > Esophagus > Crop | place... | reverse complement strand
CCCCCCACGGTGTGGCTGCTGGATGGCTGTCGGCAGCACCAACTCCCATCTGGGTGCGGCATGGCAATGGTTTTCCTTCCTAAAATAACAGTGGCAGTCATAATATCTTTTCCTTTTACGTGAGGGGGGCAGAATAAAAAGCATTCAATAATTTGAAGCAGTGACTTGTGCTATTTCTAGTAGAAATTCAGGGGCTGTCTCTGTATGGCCCTGCAGTACTTCTTGAGAAACTGGGCTGGTTCCTGGAGTCTGTCACAGACTGACCTGGGTACAGGAGTTGGAGCTTCTCTGTACCCCAAAACCCATGGTGGTCCCCAGAATTTATTGCCTCACACTTGCTTTGCCTGAAGGAGGGGCCTGGAGGGGTTTCCTTGGAGTTGCTCGGTGCGTGCATGTGTTCTGCAGCGCTAAGCACTCACTAACCCAGATCGGCTAAAAATCAATAAAGTAATCCACTTAGTGCTTGGGACTGCCAACCTTTTTAAGGAGCTCAGGGCTGTTTTGTCTTCTTTCTCTCCCCTTTCTTCTAAGCTGGAAGAAGGAAAAGAGGGATAGGGAAGGGAGTGCTAGCAGAGCTAGCTGACTAAAATCAGGCTCTTTGCTCTGGGCAGATCAATAAAAATAATTCCCCACTAAAACTTCATTAGCATGGAATTAAAGCTGCTGAGATCCCCTGTGGTTGGTAAGAATTAATGGTGCTACTAAATCTCAGCACGGCTGGTGCTTAAAACGCAAAGCTGCTTCGTTGCTCACACATCCCTGTCCCAGTGCTGCTGGGGTTGAACGGGCCATGCAGCCCTCTCTGCTCCTGCTTTGCCTCATGGCTGCTTGGTGAGGGCACAGCCCTCTCTTCCAGCCTGAGGAAGAGGGACAAGCCAGGCTGGGATGGCAGTGAGGTGCAACCCAAGCAGGTGGAAACAAATCTGAAGTGCAAGAGTGGATTTGTCTCAAAACAGTGGCTCTGGATGCTTGGGGCTGGGGGTTAGACCCCCACGCATCTTTGGGGTGATGGACAGATGATGGGAAAGGTCTCTGGGTGGGTGCTGGACAGGCAGGCTTCCTGTCGTGCCAGAGCTTTCTCCTGACACCAGGTCAGAGAAACATCCCTCAGGCAGGCTGCCTGTGGGGCTGCACAAAGTCCCTCTCCTCTGTGGAAGTCTTGGATCTTATTGAGGGTGCGTGTGTGACACTCACTTCTTTTGGAAGCGGGTTGTTTGTTGGGGTTTTTAATTGAAAAATGTTTCTTTCAGTCTTGTCACAGAGGGAAAAAACTTGCCCTGCTGAGAAATCCAATTTTCTGTCCAAAGATTGAAACAAGCCACCTTGCAGCCGGCTCCTCTGCAGCGCTCTGGGTCTCTGCCTGGGGGACCTTGGGGCATCCCTGCCCCGTGCCTGGCTCTTGCCTCCTGCCCCTGACAAGGATCCCCAGTGTCACAGGTAAAGGACAGCACCGGAGGCAAAGCCAGCGTTATCCTCAAATAGCAAGCTTTACCTACGGGTTGGAAATCCCTCTGGTTGCCAGCGACCTGGATTAGTGCAGGGCAGACACAGTTTTGGAGGGACCCATGGGTGTGAGAGAGCGTGGCCGGGTGAGTGCGGGGCAGCACCCACTGAAACAGGAGCTGTGCCTGCGGCTCCTGCCCCTGGATGTAGATGTGAACGCTTGGAGATGGACTGGCCCTTGCTGGGGATGTCCCCGTTGTGTGTCAGGGTGGTGGCAGGTGAGGACGCAAGCTCAGCTGAACAGGGAGAGGGGCAGGACGTGGCACCGCAGTCGGATGCTGCTGTGTTATGCTCTTGTGCTGGTTGTCAAACCCTCTGGTCTCCCTGTCCCAGAGCTCAAAACTTGTGCCCTGCGAGTGGGGTGTGTGAGCGTGCGGCTCGGCTGCCTCTCCTTCTCTGAAACAGTTCTGCAGTGCCATTTATGTTTGTGCAAGAAAAGAAATGAGATGTGAAAGGCAGCCAGATAGAAAATACAAGAGTGATTTCTGCTGTTTGTATTCCTCTCACAGGGCTGCAGTTACTTGGGTTTTTTTGCCTCAGTAGAACCTACTCTGAATACTGATTTTTTTTTTTTGTTTTTGGTCTGTTTGTTTTTTAACTGTGAGAAAAAACAGTGCACATATATCTGGCCTACAGCTAATGGGCTAAGCAGAATGCTGATACTATTGCCTGCAAGCCTCCTTGATCCCGACAGCAGTCTGGTTATCCGTTTGTTCTGCTACGTGGAGATGTACTCCCAAATGTTAGGTTCCCGTTCCCAGGTAAACTCCAAGTCCTGGAGTTGATCTGATGTACCTGCTATCCATAAAAACCTGTGCATCCATGTCATGGTGTCCTCCTGACACTGCACATTACCAGGTCCTCACACACAGATGCAGAGCAGAAATGGGACAAAGCCAAATCACCTTTTAAAAATACTTTAAATGTTATTAGTATGCAGGAGGGGGGAAAAAACCCTTCCTTTGCTTAAACTCTCTGGCTAGAGGGAAACAGGTATGGCAACATCTGAGAGTGAATGAAGAAACGGAGCTAAGAAGGGTAACCTTTCCTTCTGCTGCACACGCAGTGCCTCGGGGCTGGCAGCACCTCAGTCGGCCTCCGCCTGAGCTGCGGCTGGGTTCTGTGACCAGCTCTGTGCTGGCCCGTTGCATGCCTTCCGCATGTAGCGTGCTTAGTGCCACAGGGCAGCGTGGACCCTCGGGTGACCTGGAGGGGCCAAGAGTCAGCAGGCCCTAGAATGATGCCAAACGTCCTAATCTGCTGTTCTTCCCTCTTTATGCCTCACTGCTTGCGTGGCATGCTCCCCATCCTGTATGTGGGGATGGTTCGTGGTCTCCCTGGGCAGGCAGAGCCCCTTGCTAGCCCTGTGCCCGGTTCCTCTGCCACGCGACCAGTGCCAACGGCAAAGTTGAAACCCACCTCCTCCTCCAACACACATGCAAGTCAGTGCAGACCTTGGTCTCTGCTCACTTTACAACTTTGGGCAAAATTCCTCCCTCCTCCAATTCCTTCAAGGTGATTTCATCCGAGGTCACCCAGATCAGAAACCAGAAACAGTGGGCTGCGCTATTGCCTGCATCCCTGCCTCTCCCCAGATGGCAGCGGGTGGGTAGGGGGCTTGCTGGGCAGGGAACCAGCACTGCTCCCCCAGTACAGAGTACCAGTTAACCGGAGCAGGCGGTGCTGGAGGCTGCGTGTGGCTTTGCCCCGATCTGGAAGCTGGCTGCTTGTTTCTGATTATTTCTGCCTGTTTCCTGCAGTGCTGCATTGTCGGGGTGAGTGAGCATTAAACTGAAATTGCGGATGTACGCACGGGACTGTCTGAAGCCTGTGGCATTCTGCTGCCGCGGCTGTGAGCACTTTGCTGACTGTATGTGGCACGGATTGAGCCCTCTGGGCTCTGTCCCATGTCCCCACCTCTTCTCATCCTGTACAGCTTTAGCAACTATCTAATGCTTTTTTTGGGGGGGTGGGGTGGCTGTTTTTCAGACCCCTTTGCATGGGGTTGTGGAGGGGAGTGGAGCTTCCAGCTCCACCAGCCCCAGGAAGGTCCTGATGGTCCTCAGCCCTGGCTGTGTTCCCTAGAGGTGACCGCAGTGAAGCACCACAGGGGCTGTGACTTGATGGCAGGAGCACAGCCCAGGCAAGACTTGGTGTGGGATGGGAGCATGGAGCTCCCTGCCCAGCATCAAAGTGCTGGGATGGTTGCACGTGTGCTCCTGCCCTGTCTGTCAACCAGCCCGTCCTCAGGGCACCAGCCCCTGCAGGCAAGGGTTGACCCTTCGCCTGTCCGGAAAAACACCTCCGCACGGCTGGGGCTAGTAGATCTAATAAACTGCATCGAGTCTTTCACTGGTGGAAAAGCAAAGCATCCCCCTCCTTCCTCATGATGCTCCTCCCCTAAACAACTTCACCTCCCCACCTCCTCCCAATTTCTGATCTATACCGGAGCCGTCGTGCATTGATCGGCGTCTTATCCGGGCGATTATGCTGCCGGGACGCTCCGCCGTGAGTTCGCCGGGAGCCGAGACAGCTGAGCCCAAGAGCCAGCGCTGAGCGGCAGGGAACAAGACCATGCCTCATCCCGGCGAGCAGCTGCTGGCGGCGTGAAGGGACGATGAGGCCGCGGGAGAGGACAGCTGCCCCGGCACCCTCCGAGAGCCCCCGCTCCCGCAGAGCCATGTCCCGACCCCGGCGGGCTGCGCCGCGCTCCGGGCACCTTTGAAGTTAGAGGCGGCAGTTGTGTTTAGAAAGGCAAGAGATGAACTGAAGATTAAACATGTATGGGAATTATCCTCACTTCATTAAGTTTCCCGCGGGCTTTGGCAGTGAGTATTTGACTTGTGTTTGCAATCTGTGCCTTCTGGGTTCAGTGGAGGAACCGATCCCACAGTAGGAGGATGGGGGAGGGGAAAGGGAATTTAAAAACGCATTTAACCTAGCTCGTATGCGGCTGTAACCTACTGTGTGCCTCTGGTTGAAGCCGCCCTGAGATTAAGCGTGCTGTGAGCTTCAGCGCAGCCGAGCCGAGCTGCCTGGAGCTGTGCAGGCTCGAGTCAAACCGTGGCTCTTGGCTCTGAAGTTTAGTACGCGGCGTTTGAGAGACGCAGGTACGCGTTTGCAAGTGATGGGCTGAATCTGTTCATCAAAAGAATAGCATCAAACCGAGTAAGTATCCTTCCAATTGCATTTTTATTAAGTTGCTGGAGGGAAAAATGACTTCCAAAACATAGAACAGCCCCCAACAAAACCTAAAGAGGGCTCTTTCCTTGCCCGGTGGCTGTCTCCTGCCCCTGTGACACAGATGCCACTGTAATCGTGTGAAGCTGTGTCAGATGAGCCAAAGGAGGCCACACGGCGAGGCAGCACTCTGCCAAGGGCTGCGTCTGCGTTACACTGCCATACCCCCCCACCCCGCACACCAGCCGTGAGCGAGCCCCGCATCCAGAAACCAGAACTTCTTCTCAGGAAACGGGGCTTTGCAGCTTCTGGGGCTCGCTTGTTATTTTTATCTGAAGTGATTCCTCTTGCCCTGAGGCGGGGGATGTGCAAGGGGAATGGGCTGAGGAGCTGTAGGATGCTCCCCAGCCAAGCCAGGGAGTGGGCAAGTTGGGGTGCTTGGCTGCAAGGAGCTGGGAGCACCCGCACGTCGGCTGCTGGCAAAATGCTGATGCTGCTCCAGGGAAGTTAAAGTGCGTTGTCGCTTGTGGAGGTGCAGAGTCTTTTTATCTCTGGAAAACTCCCCAAGTTGTTCCAGGCCCTTCAGGGCAGGTAAATGCCTCCAGGACTTGCTCTGGAGGCCCCCAGGCTGTGTACATCAATCTGTTGTTTCTCTGCTGGAGGAGAGGTTTGTGCAGACGCTGCTTTGCACGTGGAATGTTCCTGCTATGTGTATATAGATATTTTTTTTCCTGCCTCTTGCACCAGATGCTCACCTCTGGTAATTCTCCAGCTTCAGAAAACTCATTGGTATTGCATCAAGTCATCCCCAAGTTTCACAAGTGCTTGACTTTCCAAAATACCTTTTTTAGGCAGTTTCTGCAGAAAAGTGGAGGCTTGTTGGAAGAATCTATTGCTCACTGGTGTTTTTAAGGAACAAGCAAAGACAAGCCAAACTTTCTCCTATTGCTGCAAGAAGAGTGAAACAATGGAAGTTTTATTTGTGTTTAATTTGTTGAGTATTACGAATTTACAAGGAAGCGAAAGAAAAGTGGCATTCAGACGGATCTTCATGGGAACCAGGCACAGATCCCTGTAGAGACAGGGGTCACAGTGCTCAGCAGAGCCTTTGGGAGATTTCTAGGAGAGGTATTTCTGCTCCACTAAAAAAGGCGAAGGCACTGTTCTCCAGCCCTCTAACAGTTCAATACACTGGGACTTCAGCTTTCATTTAAAAGTATATTTAACTGGTGTTTTAACCTGCTTCTAACTTGACTTAGGAAAATCAGAGGAGTTCTCTGCAGGTGAGCCTCTGACAGAGGCGCAGAAGCATTGACCAAGTTTTGTTTTTGCTGCTTTAAAACAGTCACTCTCGCCTGTCCTATGCTTCCTGGACACTACAGAACTGCAGATCACCGCTCATGTCTCCGATTCCCACAAATCTGGAGGGCTTCCATGCTCCCAAGGCAGCTTTGAGAGGTCTGGGGCTCTGCAGGTGGTGTGGGGGCTGCTTCTCCCTGCCTTGTGGGGTCTGCAGAGGCAGTTCTGGCTGTTGGAGAAGGCAGTGGCTGCTCTGGACAGATAACTTTAGGGCCCTTGGGCTGTGTGAGAGGACACTCGGGCTTTGAGAAGGATGAAGCGGGACGGATCATGGTGACCGTTGATGAGCGGGTGGTGTGGCAGCTTCCCGCTGCCTTGGGATCTTCACTGCAAAGCCCACGCAAGCAGCTCTGGCAGGGCCTCAAGATGTTCATTGCCTATGCTGCCTGCCCGCCCCCTCCTCCCTTAAAAACTAGCTGTGAAACTGTTCCTTGTCCTTCCTGCACCGTCACGTTGATGGGGGACATCAGGATGGTGGAAAAGAGCAGCGTCCACACTAGACCGTCCGCTTGTTGCGCGGATTGTTCCCGCGCTGTGTTGCTGGAGGGCAGGGTTAAGGTGATGCGGCTGCTCCTGTTCGGCGTGTCTAGCTCTTATTGTATTCAGGTTTCCTTTTAGCTGGGCTTTGCTTTGAGCACAGCAGCAAAAAGAAGCATGTAGTTGCTTGCTTTATTTTTTTGCATTCAAGTAACTGTAATGTATGCTTGAACTTAATTTTATCTCAGTTCAGGTTAGAAATAAGCACACGCTTTTGATGGCGTGTGCAGCTGTCGCTTTGATCTTAAATGTCTGAACCATCGATTTGTCATAGCACATGGACAAATTGGTAATAAGCACATCATCTGCGATGAGCAAAGGTCGGGCTGAAGTGTTCCAGTATCACAGAATGTACACCTGAGTTTGTAGAGTAGCTGGGAAAGGGCTGAGACAAGTCACCCTGACACATCTGAAGAGGGAGAAGTGCACGAAGGCAGACGGATTGGCCTCCTCAGCCTGGGCTATAGGAGCAAGGAGAGGGCTTCCAAATGTGTTTTTTATTCTCCAGAAGGATGCATTTCATCTGGAGCCCAGCTCCCAGGGCAAGGAAAGATGCTGTGCTGGCTGTCCTCTCTCTTTGAGCACTCTCTGGCCCAGTTGGTTGGGGACAAGAACTAACTTGGCTCCTCCACAAAGTCTCTTTTATTAGTACTCGTGTAACTTGGCCTGTGGCCACGCCACCTCCGGCTGCAAGCTTGTCAGCTCTCCCAGGCAAAGTGGGGTTAGGCCGGGTCGTTTCGGGGATAGGGAGAGTTGCAGAGGAAAAGCCAGGCTGTACCTGGACTGGGGTTTCTGCCCAGGTGTTTGACACCTTTTCGCCTGTGATGGTCTCAGGTTTTGGGACCTGTCGGATGCTTTTTCCCTGGGTGTCACAGCTTGCCATATCTGTAACTGCATATGTGAAGATGGAAGAGGGCCCTCTGACCCAGAAAAGGTGGGAGAAAATCCAGTGACTGGGCAACTCCTGCAGCTGGAGAAATGCAGGATTTTTTTTTTTTTAATTTTCATAATATATATATTTTTTAAAGCAGGAGACACTTGCCTTCAACTGCCTGGGGCAGCCACAGACCCTGCAGCTGGTGAGACCCCTTCTGATGGGAACCTGTAGCCTCTTCAGGAGTTTAAAGACCACTGTAGGAATGTGTGGATGTTTTTTCCTGGTGGATGCTGTGCTGGAGATCCCACTGGCCAAGTGGGAAAGATGATCAGACAATAATGAAAAACCCAGCAGGCCTCAAATAGAACAACTTCTGTTTCCTGGGGGATGAGAAACTTTATCCAACTCTTGTGTGTTACTGTGGTCACTGGGGGCACGTGGTACCTTGTTAGAGTGAATAAATTTGGCTTGCAGTCATTATTTTAATTACCTGACAAGCAGTTGCTGAAGGATTCTTTGGTTGGCAAGATCACCATAGCCATGGAGTTACCCTGTAATGCACGGTTCATGGCAAAGTCTCTGTAGCTTCTGTGCATTTTGCTCCTTCCTTCCCTCCTCCTTCGCTTGGCTTCCTGGAGAGGAGAGGATGTAGTCGGCTGCAGGTGTGTCTTGTCCCAGTGTCCTTGGACATATTAAGCTATTGACCCAGTGTCCAATTTCAGTCAAATCAGACAAAGACCTCAAAATAGCATTTGATGCTGAGCCTGCAACAGGGCAGGTGAAAGTCTTGTGCGCTTCCAGCCCACTGCTTCTTGTGGACTGGGTTTGGGGTGGCCCCTGTTTGCAAGGGCAACCCAGGAGGAGAGGGATCAGCTCTGCCCACCACCTGGAGAGCTGAGGGAAACCATCCCCTGCCCAGTGCAGATCCCCACTGCAAAAGCCCCTGCTCACGTATGGGCCAGCACACCTCCAAAAACTTTTGCTCCTCCGTGATATTTGCTGTCAGGGGAAGGCTGCATTATTTATTGATTCATAGTTGAGTGGAAAGATGGAAGCACAAAGGTTACTGGACCTTAAAAGCAAGGCAAAAACAATAACCTTTCTGTAGGATATTAGCATGGCGATCTATACTGCCTGTGGAAATCTGCTTGGAGAGTTAAAAATATCACCAGAAAGGGAACAGTTCTTCAGTTTAGCTTCCATGTACTAAATAAATACTACTTCTGCAGTCATAGCAGCAAAATTTTGTTTGATTCCAGTTAACAGGGGTTGCCTGCTCCATAACTGCATCCAATTTCAGGAATGTCTCTCTCAGGTATTTCCCCTTGAAGGTCGTCCCCAAGGACGAGCTGCCTGCCAAGCTGTGCATCCTACGCACGCCTGTGCCTCCTCTGCTGAAAGCAGCCCTGCTTTGCATGTCTTTTCCTACTTCTTGGCGCTCTGATCTGCAGAGGATGAAATATCTCCAAAGTTTTGTGTCAGGCAGGGCAACTTGCACTTCTAATTGGTCAATGCCAATGAAATGAACTCTTTCTGTGTATATCTGAGGGCTCAGAAGCGCAAGCATTTTTCGTTATTTGAGGAGTTTGTTCCATGTTTTGATTCTCTCTGACATTAAAAACTGTGAAGGCTGAAAGTATCATCTCTAGGCTTGCCAGGGATCTGCACGTCTTGGGAGGCAAGATTGCTTTACAGAATCACAGAATGTTTGGGATTGGAAGGGACCTCTGTGGGTCACCCAGTTCAACACCGTACCGAAGCAGGGTCACCCAGAGCAGGCTGCACAGGACCGCGTCCAGGCGGGGCTTGAAGATCTCCAGAGAAGGAGACTCCACAACCTCCCTGGGCAACCCAGTGTTGAACACTGATACCTTTCCTCTCAAGGCTTTGCTGGGTGTCACTGCTGAAGGGGCATTAACCAAAACAAACTTGCAACCTGTGTTGGTTAAATAGACAGTGTACGTAGGGCTTGGGTGGTTCTGGTCTCTGTGCATTCTCATTCCTCTTTCTGCTCAACTGTAATTGCGGAGACTGTTGTTTCTTGTCATGATTTGGGTGAAAATCAAGGCAGCTTTACTGGTTGCAGCCTGGATGCTTCTCTTCCTTCTGCCTTTACTGAGGTATTCAGGGTCATTTGCACAATCTCACAGGTAGTCTTGGCTTCTATGCCTGCACCGGCTTTACCTGTGAAGTGCTCACAGCACAGAGGTATCCAAGTTGGCTTTATCAAGTTAGTGTTGGTCCTCAGCCAGTTTAGCTGTGTTAATCCAGACCTGACTGTTTAGCACTGGTGTGATGGACCTGGAGCTTTGTGCTCTGCAGGTGCATCTGTTGGACACCTACGCGTCAGCTGTGAGGTTGACAGGGTTCATCTATTCCTGATTTTGTGAGACTGTTTGTGCAGGTTTCCCATCCTTGGACTAGAACTTTGCTGAGGTGGAAGTGAAACACAGGTGAAAGTGGACTACCAGAGCTTTGTGTCCTTGCTCTGCTTCAGTGGCTGGTGGGCAAGTGTACCGCTGTTGCTTGTGTCCTCAAGGGCACCATTTTCAAGACGCAGAGAACTGAGTAGTTCCTAGGGTCTTCCCTCATTTTTTCTAATACCAGCAGAGTTGTCTATGCTGACATTAGGTATGATGCTTATTCAGAATGCTAAAGCAGCAGGTTGGATGTTGTATCTGGGTGCACGCTTCCAATCCATGGCTGCTCTCTGCAGCGAGTGATGGGATCCATTTGCAGAGGCGATTTGAAACAGCGAAGCACCCAGAAGCAAGTTTCTTCTTTCTAAACTTTGCTTCCTGTAAAGAGAAGGCTGGACAGGGTGCGTTTCTGTACAAGAGAGCTTGTGTGGGGTTGGTTGAGGCAGTGGGTTCTCTGGACACTGCATGTTTGCAGTGGAGACATCAGAGAAGCTGCACAAGATAGTTCCCTCCTCTCCTATCTTCCCCTGTTGCTCCAGGAAAGAAATAAATACAATATCAAGCTTCCTTGAACCTTTCTTCAGGAAACTACCTGTCCAAGCATTAACGTGGAGGAGGGAGACAGAGGAGAAAGACGTAAACAACCCCATTTGTGGATCGGAAATAAGATCGTCTTGGATATGGAGTAGGTGGATAGAAGCAGTAGTGAACCCTGATGCTTGGTGCAGGGTCTCAGCCGGTCTTCCCCAGCAGATGTGGGGGAGCTGGCCAGTCTGGGAGCTCATTTGGTGCTGGCGGGCAGGGGCTGTGCCAGCCGCAGAGCCCTGGCCTCCCGTCTCAGGGCTGCCCTCCACTCCGTGGGGCTGCGCCGCAGCTGGCTGAATCCCCGGCATCGCTTGTCACCTCGCATTACCTGACGGACAGACTCCGGGACCGCTTTGGCCTGTGTAAATGTCACCTGTGCCGAATGCCGCCGGAGAGGCGGAGGCGGCTGGCTGTGGCTGGCACGCAGGACTGAGTCCTGTCTCCCCATTCCCCCCCGTTCTGTCCCAGAGCTGCTTCCCCACCGCAGAGCAGCTCCTTCCTGGTCCCGCTCCGCTGCCAGGCTGATGTTTGCAATCTCTGCTGTTTGCGTTGTCCGAGCCACCCTGGCTCCTTTGGTCTGAAACATCTTTGAGGGTACTCAGCTCAGGGAAGAAGCAACCCCAGTGCCAAGGATGCTTTGGCATGGTCCTTTCAGCACACCTTCTGCCAGCCGTGCAAATTGTTCCTCGCACAAGCTGATAACCTGGTAGCAGTCACTTCTTGCATCCCTCTCGGAGCACTGCAGCCTGAAAATGAGAAGCTGAGGGGAGTAATTCCCCAGGTGCAGGAGGCTGCATTTCTGCTCCCTGGGGGACTGACTCGGTAAACTTATCCCAGGGAGAGACTGGAAGTCAAAGTTTGAACCACCTTGTAGAGTGGTTTGCTGTAATTTGTTTGTTTGGTTTTTTTTCTGCTTTTATAAATGGAGTTTGCATTGCAGTTTATAGCAGATAGATAAAATTGTAAAAGGAAAGGTAAATGTTTTTAAATTTTTTTTTTTTTTTTTTGACCAAGGGGTTTGTCCCAGCCCTGGCAGGACACCATCTCCAGGCACCTTTGGAACAAGCTTGTTAACTCTGGTTTGTGTCTTCAGGCCCTGGCTACAGCCTGGCTTTACATCCATGTGCTCTCCTGTAGATTTTCTCATTTATCTGTCCATCTCTGCTGGCAAACCCTCTTTCATGCGTGCATGCTTCCTCTTTGGTGTCTCATTGCTGGGGTAACAGAGGTAGGCACAAGCTCTCTGGGCTTCCTGGCTTCAACCCTTGATCCCATCCTGGGGGCCAGGGGATTCCCCTGGCCATAGCCCTTGAACAGTCACCTCTTGGCATGGACACAAGCACACCGTGGGGTTTGCCCAGACAAGCAGTCTCCTTAGGTGCAAGCCTTGCTTTGGGTCTTTCTGGAGCCTTTCTAATAGAGAAACTTAGTGGTGGCAGTGTTTCTGTAAGGTATGGCGTAAACGCAAACAGTTAAATAACTCTCCTGGGAGCCTTCTCTTATTGGTTTAAATCTTCTTTATGGTACTTTCAAAATATGCCCTTTTCTGTGTTAATGGAAAAGGATGAAGAATCATTCTTCTCCTTAGCTGTCCTAATGTGATAGATTTCTGCCCAATCTCCCCTTCAGTGGCTTATTTTCCAAGCTGAAGAATCCTCAAAGGCAATGCTGTTTATCTAGTTGTTTAAAGAGGCATAAAAACAATGTCTTTATAAGTCTGTGCTGCAGATGCTGGGGAGGACTGTGTGCTACGGTACCAGACTACTCGTAGGTGATGAAAAATGCATTTGCTTTTCTCTGAAGCTGAAAATGGCACAAGTCAGGATGCTCCTTTTAAATCCCAGAAAACAACCGAGGAGCCTCTGTGAGCTGAGTGTTTAGGTAAGGCGGGGACCAGGCAAACAGCACATCTTCTGCCCACTGTGAAGGGCTCTCCTGGCAGCTGTCTCTGGGGTGAAAGGCTTTTGCGCTTGGAAGCCATTACAAGCTAGGGATGTTGCTGTCTACTAACAGAAAGCAGGCTGTGTGTCTCCATGCTGGTGGCAGGGGGATGTGGGGTGAGTCTCTCTGGCAGCAGGCAGAAGCCCTGGCTCTGCCACCAGACCACATTGCTGCCTCCAAGGCTTCTGCTGTTGTCATTGAGCCGGCTTCCTCTTGCTGCACGTTGCTTTCCCACTGGGAGAATTGATCCAAAAAGCCAAAGCAAGAATTGACAAAGACCTTTTCTCCCCCTCCCTCTGCAGAATTAAGTCTGAAGTGGGTTGATAACAGCGGATCGAGTCCTCCTTGACTCTGACAAATGTCTTTAATGTTATTCAGCATGCTGACCTTTTCCGGTCTTTATTGTGCATCTTCCCTTTGAATCAGATTTGATTGTTACTTCAGGTAAAATAACAAACACTGTCATGTAAATAACTTTGCAATAATGTTAAAAGGAGGAAAAAACCCAAACAAACAAAACACCAAAGCGCTGCCTTACTTGCAAATGCAATGGGAACAAGCATCCTCTGTGCCAGCTGTGGAAAACCAACTGTGTGACCTTCCCAGACAACATCTTTGCCTTGCTACTCCAGGGAATGGTCTTCTGTGTTGAAAAAATCAACAGAAAAACAATGGTTTGTTGAAATGTTACTGACAGCTAATGCTAACTGGGGTCGGTAAATTCTAGGGGAGGGAGAAAAAGTCATATAAATCCATAAAACATAGCTATATACATAACCCGTTGGGACTAGTGGGCATTTAATACTCAGATACTCTCTGAATATTTGAAGTTGGCCTTGCGGAAGACGGCGTTTAGGCCTTGCGTGAAGTGTTCAGCGTTGGAGACTGCCCCGAAGTGGCGATGCTCAAGGTTATATTGCTTTTCTACGCCACCTCTTCCACACTGCAGCTTGGGGCAGATTGATCTCATAGGGCTACTGTGTGGCTCGGTGTGGCAATGTGCACCAGAGCTCTTTACTGCAGCAGGAGGAAACCCTCTTTCCTTGTGGCTGTCTGCCCAGGCATGTCTATGTGGCCACAGTCTGCTCTGTCTTGTACTAAGTGAAGAAAAGTAATAGACAAAATATTTTTGTGGATGCCTTATCCTGTCATCTGTGTTGCTGGCATATCATGGGCAGTCTCTGTCCTGCATTCCTCCAGCTCCTCCCAAAGATGCTGGTGTCAAGTTCTGAGAGCTGGAGGAATGTGTGAAGTGGCACGGTAGACAGGTAAGTGGGTGGGAAGTGGAAGAGCTGAGCCATAGGAAGAGGGGGAGAGGAAGAGGAGCCTGCTGAGCATGATGCACGGGCCATTGCAAGGAGCGAGGGTGCTTCATAAGGCATGGGGTGTGTTTGGGGGTCCCGGACTGGCAGGTGGGGATTTCTTGGTTTTGGATGTGCACTGTCTTTAGGGCTCACATGGACAAAAGAAATGGGACTTCAGGGAATAGTTCAGAGAAAACTAGCCTGAGGCATGCAGGCTGCGGTGCCTTCTTCCAAGTCAGCTGAGGCACTGAAGCACTGAAGGAAGATTTGATTATTAAGTATTATCTTCATAATATATTTTGTTGGTGTGGTAACTCTATTTCCTGTACCATAATCAATGTTTTGCTCTTTCCTTTTATAGTATAAGGCATGCTTGCTGGTTGGCTTTGAGCCTTGGCCGGTATCTAAGCTGACACGACCAACTCTGGGCAGCTGATTGCTGTACAGCCAGCATCACTCATAGCAAGTACGCTTAATCTTTCTGCTTCTCCCTGTAGATTCCCCTGTTCATGCCAGCTCCACATCTGTGAGCCCATCGTCAAGCCTTTCCACAGGAAATTCAGTGGACGGGCACCACAACTACCTCGAGGCCCCTGCAAACGCCTGCCGGGCGCTGCCGTCCCCCATGAACGCCATCGGGTCCCCAGTGAACGCGCTGGGCTCACCGTACAGAGTCATCGCGTCCTCTATCGGCTCGCACCCCGTCGCTCTGTCCTCGGCCCCGGGCATGAATTTTGTGACACACGCCAGTCCACAGGTAGGTTAGTGTACATGCTTGCTTCGCTGTGATTCCTGGTGCTTGGAGACTGGGATACATTCCAAAAACTTGAGGGAGTGGGCTGGGTGGTAGAATCTGGTGTGTTTTGGCCGCTTAGGGAGATTGGCTGTAAAGAACAATTTCCAGCATGGGAATCTTTCGGCATAAATCCCCATGGCACAGACACAGAGAAGACACCTGTATACATTTCAAAATACCCTGCACGGTGAGGAGAGAGAGCTAATTCCCAGGGCTATTCTCACCATGGGTGCAATCCAGTTCCCCTCCACTGCATCTATTGCAGGGTGTGTAATTACTGTATGTGGAAATAGTCAGGGCAGCCACGGGCTGCAGCATGTGAAGCAAGTCCCTCCTGCAAAAGGAGATCTGCTTTGTTTCATGATTTGGAAAGGAGACAGACTTTCTACAGAGACACAAATGTTAATACTAAATGCCAGCCGCATACTCTGTTGGATATAGACTTTGCCAGAAGAAAAATGAAGCGCTCCTCTGCTGACTTCCTGAGCTCACTCAGATGCTGAGGTTTCTGCTCCAGGCAGGGAGCATACCCAGGCTTTGGTGTCTCCCACAGCCATGGATGGGCTGGGAGCCTCCCGGGGTGGCTCTGTGGGGCAGGGACAGGGACAAGCTGCCCCAGGAGCCTGCCACCACCTCTGGCATGGATGGGACCGAGGTGGCTGCGTGCTGAAATGCTCTGGGAGTGCAGATCTAGGTGGAAATTCTGCCTTTTATTAACAAGACTGCATTTTTAGTGGGCCCTGGAGGTAGGGAGAGTCTCATGGCTCCTGCTGAGGAACCAGTCAGGAGATGGCCTCTGAGCCTTCTGTGCCCCAGATTCCGCTGCCCAGTCTCCATGGTCCGTCCGAAGCTCTTCCTAGTGCCTGCCACTGAAGCTGGGAGAGGATGGGGGGGGGGGGAACC
>Ga0065711_1042408_pt1 | contig 15406 bp, 7 predicted proteins | sample Hoacrofraction12_FD_59098 | JGI IMG/M metagenome (GOLD analysis project Ga0065711, IMG submission 59098) | Hoatzin crop microbial communities from Cojedes, Venezuela - Epithelial fraction 12 v2 (version 2) | ecosystem: Host-associated > Birds > Digestive system > Esophagus > Crop | place... | reverse complement strand
GCTTCGGCAGGAGGGTTGGACTAGATGACCCACAGACGTCCCTTCCAACCCCTACCATTCTGTGATTCTGTGATTCTGTATTGGAGTGGGACACAAGGTTCTTCTGCCTGGATTCCCTGCGTGAGATTAAAGGTGTTTAATCTGCACATTTGGGCACTGAAAGACTGGATTCTGCATTTTTACAGACAGAAATGGCCCACTATAGACAGAGACATACTCTTCTATGAAATGTAGTACCTGTAATTAAAGGTTAATCCTTAACTTGCCAACAGGAGTGTTGCAGTCAAAGGCAAGTAATTGGGGACTCAAAAGTGCTTTCTGCTCAGAATAGATATCCTGTAAAAGAGAAATTGGAAAGAGAAACCACTAGCTTTGTAGACATCTATTATAGAGAACAAACTGGAAAGGATCTATTCTCTTGCCTGAAGGCAGGATTAATTATGCCTGTGTCATTTCTACTTAATAATTGTCTGAACTCTTCTTAAAAGCCTCCAATGATTGAGACTTCATCAATAGTGGCTGCACAGTCTCACCAGAAAATTCTCTTTCTACATTTTAGTAGTTTCATTGATAGGACTATTTTAAGTGTTTCCTTTAATCAAGCCTCTTTTATTATAATTTAAGCCACTTCCCTCCTACCCTTCTGGAAACACTGTTTTACTCCATAAGCTACATTTTATGTATTTTGAAAATGTTTCCTCTTTCAATTTTTCCATGTAGGCCATATTTTCTAGTTCTATAATTGCTCCAGCTTTCTAGTGTAACTTCTGCAATCTTTTTCAGTCAGTTTACAACCTTCTGAATTGCAGAATCTAGACACAGTACTTCAGTTTAGGAACTCACTTGTACGTTGTAGAGGAAAGTTACCTTATCTATATGACAATTTTCCTGCTTGTTACTTGGTTAATTTCCTGAAATGTTAAAGCTTCTAAATGAGGTGAAAGCAAAACAGTATGTTTACCTGGATCAAGCAGTATGGGAATAGTAAGTAAAGCAGTACTGGTTATCTTCTGGTAAAACAAAAAGAAACTTTTGCTTCATTTGAAGAGTATGGCTAAATATTTTGTACTCTATTTGACACAGTAGTTTTTCATTCTATGTTGTGACATAGGCTTACACGCCTGCTTATCTAGTCCTGGAGTCTTGCCCTAGGAACACAAGATCTCTTACTGCTTCGTTCATGAATGCACAGTACTCATCCTCTTCCAGATGACATCTGCACCAAAGCATGCAATCAAGTCCTTTTTTGTGTGTGCAAATCAAAGTAAGTCTGTATGGTTAGCAGTAATCTGCTGTTTAATTCCTTACATATTATTTCATGTACTGTGACTGCTGATTTTGTATATAGTCCTATGTGTGTGCAAATCAAAGTAAGTCTGTATGGTTAGCAGTAATCTGCTGTTTAATTCCTTACATATTATTTAATGTATTGTGACTGCTTATCTTGTATGTAGTCCTACATCATACTCTTTCTTATTTCGCATACAGTGATTAGCATCAAAATTTTGACTCAAGCTACAGTAGTTGTTTTGGTGTATCTTTCCTTTTTCATATTAAACATAAGAAATTTTCGTTCCTACCATAAAAACAAATGCTATTTAATCTTAGGACTTAATGAACAAGCTAGATTTAGGAAAAGATCATTTATACCGATAAAGAGAAACTAAAAGTACAGAGAACATTGGCTGACAAAATATAGACAGCAAAGAAACAAGGGCTTTGATACTGGAAAGTCTGTATTTTTTAAGAGAGCAGTATTGTGTTTATGGCACAAAAGCAGACTGGAATGCTTAACAACAGATGAAAACTGCCAAAAACGCATTAGATGATTTCCACGGCAACAGGAGAGACTAACACAAAAAGCTGCTCTACAAACACCAAAGTCCAGGTCCTGAGCTGCGTCCTGGAGGCACAATGAAGAAAGAGGATGGATAAAGTATTTAAGCCACATGAATCTTCAGTCCTCGTGCACAGGCCTAAATTAAAAGACCCTTCCTTTCTTGAGATCCTTCCAGTAGATGGGGCTCATCCAGAAGAAACTGGGACAACACTACCAATCAGAAATAAAGAAAAAAGCAGCATATATGGAAGTTTACCAGCTCTTGTCAAGCATCAGTCATTGCTTCATTAGAACATTGTGTTAGCTCTTCTCTTTCATGTGCAACCATATTTAAAACCTAGATCTCCTAAAGGCTCATAACTGTAATATTTTTGGACAAGATGACAATGCTGTGAGAATACACTGTGTAAAATAATTGTCCATCATTCTTCTTGCAAGTAATAAATCTTCAAATAACAGCAATATTCTGCAGAGATCAAAGAGATTTTTTTCATGTTGTTATTGAGGAGTTCTGACTTTGCCCTGGCATAGAGACAGGCTACTGCCGATCAAGCTGGACACATGTGGAACGGGAGTCACTGAAATGACTGGAAACATTGCCTGTTGTAAAGTGCCTAGCTGTGTTGTCTCTAACACATGCCACTGTCACTTCTCTTATGTTGCTTTGGTGATGTTTTCTACTCCTAATAGCAGACAGTAAAGTTAAGAAACTGAGCAGTTTATGCTGAGGTGAAAGTAATTTTTGAATCCATTCCAGTAATCTCATTATATTTTCCACCATAATTCTGTTACAAGACAAAAATCTCGTGACAAATACAGAGAAGCAGTTTTCCACCTAGCAAGAATGCTGCTTTGTGACAGTTTTGGAGAAGATACTTAATTTTTAAAAGACTTGACAGTTCAGGTATTTCTGAGATGAAACATTACATTTCAAACGTTAATTTAAATTAATTTCAATTAACTTTAAATTGAACTTTAAATTGATGTAGTTTTATAAATAAAACTTATTTTTAAAAAGAATGTAATATTTATATGAATTATTTCAGCAAATCCAATAAATGAGAAAATAAGGTTGCCCACCCCACTAGCTCTTCCCCTAAACTTTTAAATATATTTGCTATTTGTCAGAAAAAAAATACAACTTTATTAATAACCTTCCATTGTAGTAAATAGAATAGTTCTACATTTTTTGAAATGTCCTTGACTTTGGTACCAAAAATTCTCTAGGCCAAAAGAAGTCAATCTTATAGATGTTTACTTCAGTCATGTTTCACTGATTCAACACTTGTATTTACACCAAATCTATGGAATTTCCTGATCTAGAAATTTAGTACATTAACCTCTGCAGGTCAATGCATTACAACAGAATATTCAAGCCATACTATGACTATTCTTATTCAGTAGTGTAATTACAAATCTTGTTTATGAACACCAGAAATATGAATAGATTCGATGTTTGGGATTTTAATTTAAGGTTCCAAATAATTTAATCAATCTCATCCAAGAATAATTTCTCAGCTTTGAGTGAAACAGGATTTCTTAGAGGCAAGTGCTTGTAAATAAATATTCAGTCTGAAACTTCTAGCTGCTCTGCATTTTGTCATACATCGATGAGAGGCCGCTCATAGTCTCTTTCTGTAGTATCATGTCAAAAAATGCAGAGCACTACTGATAGATACCAGGAAATTATAGACATTCAGAACTCTTCTGATCTGACCTAGTTTAAATTATAATTTCACTGTGAGGGAAAGTGGGATTAGATTAGATTAAATTTAATTCCAACCAACTTTTCTGTGATTTTATTATCAACTGAACTACTGACGTGCTTGTTGCTTGTTGTTAACATATTGCCAAACCTGGAAATCTAGTCTGGTTTCCTTCCTATCATGCAGTCAGAATCCTGTTTCACTGCAGAAACTGGATAACATGTTTGTGTTTCTGCATTTGTAAGACTTTGTATTTCTAAACCATGGGTATGCCACAGTCTCTCACTACATTGATCTCAAATTCTGAATCTTCTGTATGAATGAAAACCCTCCTAATCTCCATGCCCTAAATGTCCTTCCTGGATAGCTTATAACCACATATTACAGTAACTCATTGATTTTTACCAAACCACTTTGCCATCAGTAAAGTCTATTACGCAATCAATGAATAACAACATTGTTAAGGATTATGAATTATGATCAAAAGCTTTACCTTGTCACAGAAAAGAAAGGCTTGCATTGCCATGTACTCCTACTGTTTACATTTTCTATGAATTATTACACAGTATCATAAAGACTCAATTTCTACCAGGGTAAGAGAACACAACAGACAACTAAATGAATCCAAATATTTTATGAAACACTTGTTCTTTGTTTTTTCCTTATCAGTTCTGTCACCATACTCTTTCTAATCACTCCTACCTCATATTTACATACCTTCTCACAACTTCTTTCCTGTGTAAGTGTTCCCTTTACTATTTCATCACCCACTAAACAACCTTCTTTCTGCTATGTATCCTTACTTTCAATATTTCCTTATTTTCCTAAATTCTTTCAGTAGAGATATATCTGTTATACCTAACATAGCAGACAACAAGATCCTTATCCTAGAAACAACATTCAGCATTTTGACTGTACAGCAAGAAGCACAAAGACTGTTTGGGGTTTTTATAGTTTATTTTGGTTTTTTTTTAATCAGTACTTATTAGGCGAGAGGACAGAAGAACCAAGTTCGGAGTTCTTCCTAACTATAAATTGAAATAGGCCTCTTTGTTGTGGAAAATTATCTGTGAAAAAAAGATACATTAAGATCTTTTCACTTGCCACTGAATCAGTTCACTCCAAGGAAGAAGTGTGAAAGACTTCTTGTTAATTCTGAAGGGCTTGGATGTCTCGGAGAAAGAAAACCTCTTTATTTCCCTATTCAGTTCTGTTCAGTATCATAACCCTCTCCAAAGCAAACAGCTATCTGAACTTTTCAGGTAGTATATGGAGGTGATGCATTAGAACGAAAACACTCAAAGACTCATGCAGAACTGTTGAATAAGAATTAGGTTAATATTTAAGTATCTAAGCTTCCAGGCACTTCTTTAGACATGAATGTAGGTTGCCAATAATTTTAAAATAAAAATAAAAAAGATACTTGCAACTCAATTTTTTTTAGCTAAGAAAGCTGCTACATGATTTAAGAACTAATCACCACAGCAACTGACTCTCTAAACTAAATATGTATTTGTGTTGTCAAAGGAAGAAATTTTGAAAAGCATTGAATTAAGCCATTCAGATTGTTATGCTACATGTACATTTTTAAATTGCTTGGGGAAACTGCTACAAAGAATTATTCTGTGTTGAAATAAATGGTAATTCTTAGACTTCAAGAATCACTGTTGCTCTTCACTATCTAATACTAGAAATATCAGTCTTTCAAAACAAATAGGAAAACCTGCTCCATACTACTATTAACTTTTAGAATTTTCCAGTCTTGAAAAACATTTCAAAATACTTATTTTGTATGTAGATGTCTTAAGACTTGCTAATAATAAATACTATAATAAAATCAGTGAGCAAATCTCTAGTAGTTTGTAAGAACACAAATGACAGACTATATTGTGTCTTTCTGGAGAAAAAGTATAAATACTTTTTTCAATTATCAATTACTTGCCTGCACATATACTTAGGACTAGATTTAGAGTGGTTACAGCCATGACAAATGAACTGAATTTCAGTGAGGTGGCCTGCAGGGGAAGAAGAAAAGAAGTTTTCCAAACTGCACGGCAGATGCTATTGCACGGCTGCTGTAATAAACCACTTCTAGCTGTATCCACTCTTACAACTTCAGGCCCCATCTCCTTTTAGAACTTACTTAGTTTATTTGCAAAGTTATAAACTCAATGACCTTGACTCCATCCCAGAATGCAGATGTGGACCCAAGATAAGGACTCTACCTCACCCATCATAAAACAAAACAGTGGTTCTGGTGTGACCTCCCTAGAGGAAGAAGACAGGAGTGAATGCCTCACAGCAGAACATCTCCCTCCTGACTCTCCATGTATGCTAACATATATCTCAGAGAACTGTAATGGGGCCACTCTTGGTGGAGCCTTGTGAGTGTACGGACTCGCTGTCTCTGTAGTTGCATTTCTACAGATGCAGATTTAGGTACATGTAGGAGCAGGTCAGGATTTATTTATCATATCATGACCTTTCAGATGAGCTTACCCTGATCCCATAGCCACTCTGGTGACTTGTCTTCAAACAGAAGGTGTACAGAGGCAGCAATGAAAAAACAGAACTGAAAGAGACATCTGAAGTAGATTCTGTCTAATGTTAGCCAAAAATACATCTAAAACTGCAGCTACATATTGTTATTTGTGAGTAGAAGCAGCCAGTTTTCTCTCATTTTTAAAACCTGTAGCATATACGAACTATACATAGGAACTTTTTCTTCATTTTTTTTTAATATAGGATTTTACAATTGTCTGACCTTACTAATACAAAGGTATTAAAAATTTCTGTGCTAGAAATCTAAGAATAGATTCAAAGAACAGCATTAGGCACAGAAGAACATGACATCACTACACATTAATTTTTTTTTGCTTTTTCAACAGCAAACCTTTGTCAGAGAGCACACTAAAAGGGTAAGAAAATACAGTCAGTTTCCTTAGGGAAAAAGAAACTAAGGCTTTCGGTAGACTGCTGTCTTCCATGTTGTCTCTTGCAAATATATATATTTGTAGCTCTTGTGATCTTGTTTTCTGCATATATAACCTCTGAAATATCTGCAGTTCTGTCTATAGATGAGGCAGCTGACCTGAGAGGCAGAAAATTCTGCATAAAAAGTCTTCTTTGTTCTTGCCCTTATCTTAAATATAAAAGTCACCAAGATAATAAATAAGTCTGTTCTTCATGTAATAACAAAATTTTCTTCACAAAAATAATGGAATTTAGAAAAAAATAATTGGGAGAAATTTAAAGAGGAGCACCATGACAAGATCTGAAGTTTAAAAGAAGAAAAAGATTATGGAAATAATAGACATCGTTTGAGAAAATGAAAAAACGGAAATGTTAGTAATCATGTTGTTTGATAAAATAACAAAAAACAGTGGAGATTTTATATTATTTACTTTCTCCTTGTGTTTGTTCTGAACCTTACGTTTCATTTAACATAGCCGAATTCTTGTATTAGAAGATATAATTTAAAAAAAACTCCCTTCTCACTCTTTTTCACTCTGGATGTTACAGACTTCCAGCAGCTTATTTCCCCTCGGTTATCTCTTTCCCAGCCTGAAGAGTCTTGGACCATGCAATTGCTCCTTTTATACATGTTGTTCCTTATCTTTGACCATCTTTACTGACATTTTCTGAATCTTTTCTGCTTCTTTATCCTTCTTGAGCTGGGGTAACCAATACTGCACATTGTATCCAAATTGTTGCCACACTGAGGATTTATAGTGTCTTAGCTATATTGTCTGTCTTCGTCATCTTTCCCAATATTCTCCACATTCGATTTGCTTACTGACCGCTACTGATCACCAAGCTAACATTTGCCTAGAATTCTACGTTACAGCCTGTAAATTTCATTCTGCATTGAAAATCATTACTTTTTTTTTTTCCATCTGCATTAATCACTTAGTGTTAGCCTTTTGAATTTCAGCTACCATTTTAGAGCTTAGCCATGCAGTCTTGTTTGGACCTCCTGAAGTTCTTTCTACTTAGATTTCACCTTCATTATTCTGCATATCTCAGTAATAGTTAATTTTGGTATCTCGTTTGCTGCTCCTTTTCCAGATTGTCTCAGGAATTCCTACGTTAACCATGAAAATTATTTACTTATACTCTTAATTTCCTATATTTCAACTAATATTTCATACAAGAGAGATCCTTCCTTTTTATCCCATAATTACCTCATTTTTTTAATGAGCTGTGTGGTCGATGGCCTTGCTGGACTTGTCAACGACATGCTCAGACTCAGGCACCAAGAGCCAAGGAGTTAACAAAGGGAGCAACTGACTTGTGCTTATCTTATCAGACAGAAGAAACAGGGGATAGCCCATCATTGCAAATCAAGTACTCTCCGGGAGGTGATGGAGGCCGCACAGCCAGATGTTGCTTAAACATTTGGCCCCCCTGAGCACATAACAAGATGCCTGCTCCATAGGTGTGTCAAACTGTCAAGTCCTGCTTGTAAGGACACAACTTTCCATGCCAAGAGCCAATGGACACTTAATAGCTGACTTAGTCCCACCTCGCCAAAAGATTTTCAAACGTATAAAAATTGGCACTCACTTTGGGAGGAGGAGCCAAACGAGCAACTTACCTGACAGATGGGTCAACGGGCCTGCACCTCTCTTCCCCCCCCAAGAAGGGACGCCTTTTTGGTAAGAGTCGCGCCTCTGACTTTGTCAGACGTATCCCCGGGAACACATTGTTAACTAAAGCGCTAAACCATTACCTTTAAGCTCAACTTTTATAGACAGTGCATTTATCAACAGCAATCCCAAATCTGTGATACCTGTCACTTGAATAAATTACCTATTGTTTCAACTTTGCAAAACTGTTTCAGTGAAAGTCCTTGAAGGGGCTCTGACGGATAAGTGGCTACACACTTAACCCTTTAGACATAAACTGTTGACCAAGTCTGGGACTAGAAGTAGATCCAGACGCACCTAGACTCCTCTCTGAGAGAGTTTAGAACGCAAGGGGGTCTGCTCTGAACATCATGACTCAATGGGAGGGTTTTCCTTTTGCCGCTTATCAGACTCCTTTACCCCTTTTAATGCGACAAGCCTTCAGTGGTGAATTTTGTAAAAGACATTTTGGAAATCCAGCTGAACACAACACTACTTATTTACTTTCAGTCATAAAGAGTGTGGGGAACCTAATGCTTTGAATATAGGTTCTGCTGGTAGCTCCGCAGAACACAGATGAAGCTTTGCAAGCAGTAGGTTCTATCTCTTCTACCAGATTTTTGCAGTAATTGATCCCAGATACCACATAAACTATCACTGACATTTTCCTACCTACAACCCTGCACAGTCCTGACATGAAAAATACAACATTAAGCAATCCGAATAAGGCTGAGACGGTCCACCAGTGACAAAAAGTGCTACAATCAAGCAAGATAAGTCTTATTGTAGCTGGGGACATTATTTTAGGAGGTAGGAAAAAAAGAAGTAGGGAAAACTCAAGAGATCAGTTTTACTCTCCTATAGAATTTTTTTCACACACAGAGTATTCCAAATCATTGTATTTAAAAAAAAAAAATCTACGTACTTAAGGGAGTCTGTTAATTTCCTATTAAAATACAGCCAACTTAGGAATAGAACAGAGTATACCGAAGAATTTAAAATTGCAACTGGGAAGGAAAATACAATTTCCCAACTGAAATTAGAACATAGCACTGAGCAGCAATGCACTTTTCAAATCTAAACGCCAAGGGAACATGAAGATAGGTAATTGTTAGGACGGCAATTTTGCTATTCACGCTTGCCATTTTGTCTCTCTCTTTTACAAATACTTTCTTCCCCATATATCTTCTCTGTGCTGTCCTGTAAGGAACGTGTGTTAACATCTTCCTGAAGAAGTAATTGAGAATCATGATTTTACACTACAGAAAAAACTTGTGCTCCACACATATCATTGTAGGGTAAATTATTACTGTTGTCTTGGCTAAATGACAAAGATTCAGTTGTGAATTGTGTTCATAATCAGGCAAGAAGTTAAATCAACACTGCTATTGGCTAGTTAATTGTAGCCTTGAAAAGCACCATTCTACTGCAGTCCCCAAATACCATCAATGTCTGTGTATTCTAACGACAAACAGAAGACTGTGGCAAAAGAAAACACAGCAGATGTGTTTTCTGCTTTTACTTGTGTTGGGTTAAGTACTCTGACACTTGTTTGTAAATGTTGAAGTTGCTAATACAATAACAAACTCTCAAGGCAAGCCTAATGCATTTGCTGAACTTGAAGGTCTTTTTCTCTTTGAGTGATAGAGTTTAATGCTCTTAATACCAAACAAGAAAATTTAAATGAGCAAACCAGGTTTCTGGTTTCACTATGAAAATCTCTAAAACATTCTATGTGAATGAAAAGAAGCTATACTTATGAAGATCTTAAGCGACATTAGCTGAAGCAGCTCAAAGCAGCTCTTTCTGACATTAGCTGAAGCAGCTCAAAGCAGCTCTTTCTGAAGAAACCCTCATTTAAGATAAGGTTCTCTTCTTCACATTTACAATCCCAGGTAAAGTGGAGCCTTGGAAGAAAGCTGTTTTAATCACACATTTTTTTCATCTGTATTTCTGACTTCTAGCACAGCTCACAGTTTTCACAGGTGAGATGAGCTTGGAATTATTACAAGTTTAGTGTTACCACCTTCTTGCTTTCAGCCCAGAAGCAGAAGATCCTGGACTTATGCAAAGGTGGTGGGCTATCTTCATTCTGCCTCTGAAGCATCTTCCAGTCTGCCTGCGTTCTAGGTTAAGAACATGCTTGCAGTTTCACTGAGTGGGTGGTAGATAAATCTGACTTAATTGAGATGTGTTCCCTGTAAATATAATAATGGCATTCTTGATATCAGATGGTGAATATTCACTAGTTTATAAAAATCAAGTTCTTCTAACTAATATAGATGGGAACTGGTTTAGAAATCTTTCTGGAGAACGTTAGCTAACACTGTAACTACTACATTACAGAACAGCCCATTAACCATTGATGAGATGGACTAGTTCTGATTCTGAAGTCTCCCCAGGATGGCTTAGGTAAATTACTCCTGTTCAATACTGTGTCTGTGAACCATTCTTTTGATTTTCAAGTGCAGAAAGGAGCTCAGGCCTGGTATATATTTTGTTCAAACTCTCAAAAATGTGGCGAGACCTTTAAAATGCATACACTTGCAATTCTTCATTCTTATTTTAAGAATATTAGAATGATTCCATTATGTCCCTGCTGTTTCAGGTGGGAAATATTCAAACAGTAACTCTGGATCTGAAGAGTATCTGTTGGACCTTTACATCATTCCAAAAGGCTCTGTAAACCATGGTGATTGAAACCCGCTTTACTATCACTTTCTTTTTATATTCAAGTAGTTCTGTCCATTCAGGTATTACAGATGGACGAGCAGAGGCAACAGAAAACCCATAAGGCATTTAGCCAAAATCAGTGTCATAGCTGGAAACTGACTTCAAGAGTCCTCATAACAGGAGCATTTTATCCCTTCTATATTCTTAGTACTTTCAAGACAGATATTTGGAAGCAAAATCCATGCTTCATCCATCCACTATACTCGAAAATTAGGCTTCAGATACTGAGTGTTACTCGAAGAAACAAAGAAAACGGACGTAGCAAACTGCAACTACATTCATATTTGATATTTTTAAATTAAGAGTGTATGGACTTACGTAAGTTGTCTTTTTTGATTCACAAGGGTAACTGAACAAACTGTAACAGCCTGCAATAGTATGCAGGGACGAGATGGGATGTTGGCATGATCCCTTCTGACCCTATGCACAGTGAAATCCATAACTGTTTATAAAACATGGAGAAAGGTAGGACAATTACAGAGTAGCAAAACTTTGGTGAGCATCCTCTTACAGCAACATACAGAAAACTACTTCCAGGTTTGCTGTCCTCAGACAGACTCAAAGAAAGTCAAAGTTCTTTTATGCTGGAGTTTGGAGGGTGGGTCTTTGCTGCTGACAGCCCAGGACAAGGCATGAAACAGGTACTTGCATAAGAAGCATCCATTTCCAATCTGAAAAGGCCAAGATAACTCTGTTCAGTGAGCAGCAGAGAAACCCATTTGCCCCCTTGTATATTTGAATACCACTATAAACTGCGATGGACCAGAAGGTGAGAACAAAACACGTGAGTATGAAAAGCACCTACATGCTTTGGACATCTGGAGAACGAAGCATATATACTTTAGCATGAGATAAAACTATCTGATGCAATTATAATTTCAGCATTATTGTACTGTGGCAAACTTGACAACTGAAAGTCAACGATAACAAGAAGCCTAATGAAGCATCTGCAAACCATTCTCTGAATTACCGACATCATCAAAGAAGTGGTGATAAAATGTGAAAAAATGCTGGACAAGTATCTGCTGCTTCCAAACTTTGGAGAAGATAACTTAAAATGAGCTTGGCATAGCCTTATGGAGATATGTGAATCAATCCTCCAAAAAGGCAAGGTAGAGGGCATCTGGAAAACAGAGAAGGAAAAGACAGACAAATTTACGCCATGTTCCAGCACAGTTACATTAACTGGCTGGTAGGACTTGCTTCTACTCACACTGAAAGGACAACAGAATACCCAAGACAAACCAGTGTTCTGTAATACATGAGATGATCCACGACCAAAATATTATATAGAATGTTGAATGCAACTTGAATGGTTTATTTGAGAAAAAAGACACTTAGGGAACATTTAATGACTTTCGGCAATGCTTATTCAAGCAGGCAATCTCTCATTAAACCTTCATGTGCCAAGGGACGGAAAATAACTGTCTTAGGCTATATGACAGCAGAAACTAATTAATATGAGCTCTAATTTAAAGGAATGCTGTCAATTCATACATGAAAATTACTGAAGCTTGCTTTTATTTTCAACTATTTGCTACAGTCAACTGTTACTGACAAGATGGTAACCAAAAGATTAGAGTAAAAGGCATTTTGTTTCCTTTCACATGTTTTCCAGCAAATTTCCTTGTTATTTCTCCTGCTTGTGTAGGTGTTTTACATAAAAGCAGAAGAAAAAAGGTGTTTTTGAAAATGAAGGCAAAAAGCTATATGCACACATGAGGGATACTGAGACACACATATGGAATCTGAAATGGAATTTAACAGTAATTTCAAATCAACTAATTTCCCATCTGATACTGCATTTTGAACCTGCAAAATATTGGCCATATGCTACGCTTCAGTCATATACGTAAAACTTACCTTAGAGGTATGTTACAACTGATGAGTAAATAGGCTCTGAAAAGTTATTTACTAATCAGTATTATGAACAAAGAAAACCCCATGGTCTTCCTCTCTGCATCACAAGGTTTTGCCTTGCTACACTACCATCACATTAATTTTAATTTCTCTTTCACAAGTATGCATAAACTTGAAGGACTGAGAGCAACAGACAGAACTAAACAGAAAAAAACAGCCAGCTTCCTACTGAGACAGGCATTTTCAAATATTCTTCTTTGCAAAGTAGCAGTAGAATATCTCAAGTTGGAAGGGACCCCTAAGGATCACCAAGTCCAACTCCCTGCTTCTCACAGAACTATCTAAAACTAAATCACATGACTAGAAGCATTGTCCAGATGCTACTTGAACTCTGACAGGCTTGATGCCATGACCACTTCCCTGGGGAGTTTGTTCCAGTGACAGACCACCCTCTCAGTGAAGAATCTTTTCCTAATGTCCAATCTGAACTTCCCCTGGTGCAGTTTCATTCCATTTCCTCGTGTCCTATTGTTGGTCATCAGAGAAGCGAGATCCGCGCCTCCCCCTCCGCTGTCCACCTTGAAGAAGTTGTAGGCTATGATGAGGTCACCCCTCAGCCTTCTCTTCTTCAAGCTGAAAAAAACAAGTGACCTCAGCCACTCATCACAAATCTTGACCTTGAGACCTTTCACCATCTTGGTTGCCCTCCCTGGACACACTTTTAACAGCTTAATGTCCTGCTTATGTGGAGGAGCCCAAAACTGCACACAGTACTGAAGGTGGGGCCGTGCCACTGCAGGACAGAGTGAGACAATCCAGTCGCATCCCTTGACTGGCTAGCCATGCTGTGCCTGATGCAACCCAGGAAACAGCTGGCATTTTGGCTTCCAGGGCACACTGTTAACTCGTAATCAACTTGCCATCAACCCAGGCCCTCTCTTTCTGCGGGGCTGCTCTCCAGCCTCTTGTCCCCTAATTTGCATGTAGAACCAGGATTACCCACCCCAGGTGGACCATCTGACGCCTGCTCTTGTTAATTTCACACACATGGTGATCGCCCAGCTCTTTAGTCTATACAGATCTTGCTGTAAGGCCTCTCTACCCTCAAGAGAGTACACAGTTCCTCCTAATTGAATATCATCATCAAAGTTACTTAATGTTCATTTGATTCCTGTGTCTGGATCATTTACAAGAACTCTAAAGAGCACTGGCCCTAAATTGAGCCCTGGGGAACCCCACTAGTGACTGGCTGCCAGCCTGATGTGACTCAGTTTTGTATAACTCTTGAGCCTGACTCATTAGCCAACTGTTCACCCAGCATTTTATGGACTTGTCTAGCTGTATGCTGAACATGTAGTCCAGAAGAATACTGTGAGAGACAGTATCAAAAGCTTTGCAGAAATAAAAAAAGACCCTCCACATCTACTGGCTTCCCTTGGCGAACTAGATGGGTGACCTTCTTAAGTTAGTTAAATTTAGTTAAACAGATAGTTATAAAGAGGTTGTAAAGAAAGAACTGCCATGTAATGAAGTATTAGCAAATATACCTAGCATGGCCACCAGCTACTTGTCTTGCAGCTGATGGCCTACCTTTTGAAATAGGAAATATTTATTTAGCTAATTCATCATTAACAGTCAATCTTCATGTATCTATATTCCTAGCTTTTATGGTCTGACATAAAATTCAGGTTATTGATCTGAAGCAAAATAGATTTTATGTTATTGGTTAAATATCTTTATTAGTGGCTTTATTAAACAATTACTAATGTTTAATTTTGAAATGGAGATGATTAAAGATATATGTTTATATGCAGCTGTAGCGTCCCATACATACTAAGCCAGGGCAGCACAAAGGAGCTCCAGCCACTCCAGCCAGTAAGACAGCTTTGTCAGAGGCCCAACTTAAATGCCTCTATGCTAACACACGCAGTATGGCAAATAAATGAAAGGACTTAGAGATGTGCGCAAACCTGCAAAGCTATGATCTTACTGGCATTACAGAGACATCGTGGGATAGCTCCTAGAACTGGAGCATATGAATGATCTGGGGACTTCAACTGCTCTGATATCTGTTGGAGGGACAACACAGCAAGGTAGAAGCAATCCAAGAAATTCCTGGAATGCATTGATGATAACTTCCTTCTCCAAGTGACAGAGGAGCCACCGAGGAGAGATGCGATGCTGGACTTTGTCCTCACCAACAAAAAGGGGCTGGTGGGGAATATGAAGCTCAAGGGCAGACTTGGCCACAGTGCCCTTGAAACGGTGGAGTTCAAGATCCTTAGGTCAGCAAGGAGGGTGCACAGCAAGCTCACTGCCCTGGACTTCAGAAGACCAGACTTTCGCCTCTTCAGGGATCTCCTGGGTAGAGTACCACGGGACAAAGGCCTGGAGGGAAGAGGGACCCAAGAAAGCTGGGTAATATCCAAGGATCACCTCCTCCAATCCAGGAGTGATGCATCCCAACAAAGAAGTCAGGCAAAAACACCAGGAGGCCTGCGTGGATGAACAAGGAGCTCCTGCACAAACTCCTGGGCCCAGTCTTGTTTAACTTCTTCATCAACGACCTGGATGAAGAGTTAGAATGTACCCTCAGCAAGTTTGCTGATGACACCAAACTGGGAGGTGTGGTAGACACA
>Ga0065711_1042407_pt1 | contig 15407 bp, 9 predicted proteins | sample Hoacrofraction12_FD_59098 | JGI IMG/M metagenome (GOLD analysis project Ga0065711, IMG submission 59098) | Hoatzin crop microbial communities from Cojedes, Venezuela - Epithelial fraction 12 v2 (version 2) | ecosystem: Host-associated > Birds > Digestive system > Esophagus > Crop | place... | reverse complement strand
GGTTGCAAGACAAGGGACTCCTGAATAATCCCTTTAGGCACCTGGGCCTTGGGAGAACAGGTATGCAAACTACAGAGATAAGGAGGCTGCAGGATAATCTGAAGACCCCTGCCGAGAGACGCCAAACAAACATGTGCGACGGACATTACCATATATTAATGAGTTATCGGAAAAACCATTACTATGATAAGCATTTCTTGCAAATGTAATGAATATGTATGTTAACATAGCATAAATACCTAGTAACTGTGTCTCTTCGGTGCACCCGTTTGGAGGAGAGATCCCCCGTGTGCCCGGCGCCGCAATAAAGAATACCTGCTTAATATTCTGCCGGCTATTGAGTCTTCAACTCCGGCTTTTCACGGCATCATCTGTCTGCACTGGAATTTTAGAAGCTTGTTATGCAGCCATATTTGAATTTGGGAGATTTTTTTTTTATGAGGGTTTCCCTACATTAAAAAGAACTGTATTACATTAAACAATCCCGTGCTAGCTTTGCATGCCTGGAAATACTAACTGAAAAGGCCCTAGAATTAGCCATTAACACCATTCCTGATTAGTGTTGCATTCATGCAACATGACTAATTTCATTCCCTGTGCTGTAGTGCTACGTGGCTTCTGGTCAAGGACATATTTCAGCTGAAATTGGCTCTAAGAAGTACTGAATCACGTGGTGTGAGTATCTTTTCATCTATATATTTATATCTGTATCCATATCGGTATTTACAATTCATTCCAATGCATAGAAGTGGCATTTCTTCATAAAACAGCACTGAAAGCACTTTCCCCTTGAACTCAGAAATGTTTGAGGGCTTTTAGATGCTTCCCCTCGACCCTCGAGTTTCAGCCTGACGTACAGAATATTCCTTGGCGATTTATTTTGCAGTATTACAACCAGGTAAAAGTGAGCCCTTGCAGGAAAAATTCCAGGCAACCGCAATGGCAAGTGACCATTAAGAGAAAATGATAAAGTTCATTTGAACTCTGTGCTACTGTCCGGTGTTTTGTTACTACATATTGTCTTAGATATTTTTCCCGTATTTAGTGTTGCAATTAATAAAAATCCTTGTATAAAGTTAACTAGGTGTCAGCTTCATTTCCAGTTAAGACTGTCTGTTGATTAAAAACTACTTTACAATGACATTAACTGCAAAGAACAAGTCAAAAAAAGCTTAAGCCCAAGACATGCACTGTCAGTCCCCATAGATTTAAATTTAATTAAATGAGAAAACTGCAGGATTTTTTTTGTTCACACTGAAGATACCCAGAGCTATCCTACGAATGGTATTCAGTTATTGCAAGTCATGAGCTCAGCTTGGAATATTGTTTCGTCATTAATGCTGCCAGTCATTCCCCGTTACGTCTAGTATCTAAAATGCCATGCTGCCGCAATGAAAACAAAAGGCCTTGGCCTCGCACTAAATGTGTCCTGAGGATGCAGCCTGGGTAATCACACCAGTTTATCCGTTTATTAACACAGTAAGCCAGTTGTTTCGGATGTGAAATTCAACACTTGTTGTTGTGCTATTTTGAGAGCTGTTGATCACCTGCTCCTGGATGCAACTGAGCCTTTTATTTCACAACACCTAAAGAGTGGTGTTATCTCCCTTGAAAACCAGACGTGCGTGGCATGCCCTGGACCTGTGGCCATGTGAAGCAATGCCCTCTGAGTCAGCTCACTCTTCTCCCTCTGCGGGTGTCTGCGTTCCCCAGGCAACATGGAAAAATGCTATACGTACTCCCAGTATAGCTGATATTTTTCCCACAAAGTGTGAGAAAGAACCGGACATTACTTCCTAACCCCCACAAATAATTTGCTGTCCTTTGAAGTATGGAATTATTCATCTGACGTTTCATCTTCTCTATCTACCAGCACCATCAAGTCAAATATAAGATCTTTGAGGCCAGTTTTCATTATTTTGAATTTTAGCATTAATATTTGTAGGATTTCTGTTCTCAAAGATAAATTAGGAAATAAATGAGCCTGCAGACAAAGCTGAGAATATACTCTATGATAGTAGTAATGTACAAAGATGAACAGGAAAATGTCATCGTCGTCATTGCCAGATATGTTCTTGTTCGCATTTTTTTTCAGACAACTGGCTTATAGTGTTCTGGAGAGAAATAAAGCGAGGCCAAGAAGAGAGAAAAGATAGGGGACTTGGAGCTGTACAAATATACCTCCCCAGTGCCTCTTACTTGCTCAAAAAAAAAGGGCATTGTTGCCTGCATAACTGCTGAATTTTTTACACTGTCCTGGTCTGTGTTTGAGGAGATGTCCTTTCAAGCAAACACTCTGACTTCTTGAGATTAAAGGCCAAACCATGCGTTCATGAATTTTTATGTAAACAAAATCAGCTTTTCTCCAGTTTTTCAGATCTCTCTCTACTTTTTTGTGTGCAGTGAGGGGGCAAAGGAGCAAAACAGCCAAAGGGTAAGCTACAGCATGCTGGTACATGTGTTTTCATATCCAGCTGAATCTTATCCTCCATGCTCTAAAGAGATCACATTTACAACAAAGAGACCGAGACCAAATAAGTACCTGGAGCACAGCTTTTCCAAAACACCTCTAAGAATATGGAATGAGATCAGCCCTTCTCCCTCTTCACAGGTTTCTACTGGCGTACAGGCTTCTACTGCAACAATAATCATTAATAATATTATTCATTTTCAAAGCGTTTCGCACTTATTCTTCTTAATTCTAGTGAAGTAGCTAAACATTTCTTTCTCTGTTTTGTTACTTAGGAAGAAGCACGGAGAAGGCAGAGCTCACTCCTTGCTCGGCAGCAATGTATTGACAGACCTTTGGTTAAAGCATGGTAGCTCCGGCTCCATACCAATTAGCCTCAGCAAATATTCAGGCCAAGGTGACCTGTCAGAGGAGTTCGAAAAGGAGTCTTGCAAAGTGGCATCTGCAGAAGGTAACAACCACATTTTGTTACATCTTTTCAGTCTTGTGGATTCCTCAGTGGCGGAAGTGAACATGTTCCTGGCAGTTATTTCGAAGGAGAGCTGATTTTGCAGGGTGCCTCCCATCCCCAAATTTTAACTTTTGAAGCTCTGCTGCTAACTAATGATGCTGATGCACCAGAAATGCCATCTGCCATTTCTAAACTGACATCTGCCCTGCACATAGCTTTGAGCATCTCTTATGGTAATGCCAAAGGAACTTTCAGGCTTCTAATCTTCACCATCCATCTCTCTCTCGATCCTGCTCAATCACAGCTTCTCTTCTAGTTAGATATTAGTGCACATAGATCTCTATATAGCTACAGCAACAGCCAGAGATACACTCTGGGAATTAAAAATTCAGACTCTATGAATATTTTTGGGAAGCAGCATAACTCCCATTACTTCACAACTTCACTTCAAAATCTGCAAGACGAGAAGTACTTTCAATTTATTTTATCACTGTAATTTAAGGGTATACATATTTTTCTTATTTAAAACCAAAAGTCTAGAGGAAGAACTACACTTCAAGGTATATTTGCTCTAAAATAAAAAGAATCATACGATTGGTTTTGATACCTGTAATGTAATCGTACTGAAATCCTAAATTGTAATAAACATCTTACTTGCTTGTAATACATTGAAATAATGTTACTATCATGAAGAACTGTGTTCATGTCACCAAAAATTACTGAATTGATATTTGACCCCTTTTAGCTGAAAATTTCATTCCAGCCTGAAGTCCTCCATCAAAAGACAGTACTGTGACAACAGCTTCAAGTCCTTTTCACAGTCTGCTACCTACATCTCTTCAGGTATTGTTTTGGTCCAAATTCCACTTGACGCAACCCACCAACTGAAATATGCCTAGCTCCAGAAGAACGCTGCCTTGGCTCAGCTTCCCACTGCAATGAAGTTTTTGTTTACAGCTGCAAGTTGCCTTGCACAGCACTTGCTCACTCTGCTGCATCTATCGTGTACGTGCTGGAAAAGCCACTCGAATGATTTGTAACAGGTTCAGCTGAACGCCTCTCTGCCAAGGATCAAGGTATACCACACAGCACTGCAGGATGAATCCAGGATCTTAGCAAAGGAAAATGCAGCAGCGCTGTTTGATGACTTTTCTGCAAAAGGACCGCTGGAGAGCACAAAACTCTTTCCACTGCCATGACTCAGTACCAGCACAACAGAACTATTATTTGTGATTTCTTTTTCAACTACAACTTGAAATTTTTGCGCTGTATCTTAATAGCTAATCTTTTAGCTGGGGCCAAACTCTTTTCAGTAGTGCCCAGCAACAGGACAAGGGGCAACGGGCACAAATTGAAGCAGAGGAAGTTCCAGCTGAACATGAGGAAGAACTTCTTCCCTCTGAGGGTGACGGAGCCCTGGAACAGGCTGCCCAGGGAGGCTGGGGGAGTCTCCTTCTCTGGAGATATTCAAGACCCGCCTGGACGTGGTACTGTGCAGCCTGCTCTGGGTGACCCTGCTTCAGCAGGAGAGTTGGACTAGATGACCCACAGAGGGCCCTCCCAACCCCTACCATTCTGTGATTCTGTGATTATCCACACACACTCCTAACGTCTGACCACCATCTTCTTTTCAACACTGATATATATTTTTGTTACCAAAACTAATACAGGAAAAATTATTCTTGTTTCTTCATTCTCCACTGTTTTTTGTCCAAGCTCAGCCAGATTTGCTCATAGGGAAATTCTGGGCACCCACGCAAGAAGGAGGTGGTAGACTACAAGAAGTTCAGCCCATATGGGGACAGCAGGGGTGACGATGCTGGGATGCAGCACCTGGATCCTGCAGTCCTCCTTGTATTCTGTGCCTGCTCAGACATGGAAGCTCAGCATGGGAGGAGCCCAGGTTTGAGGTATTACATTTAAAGCTTGCTAGATATTTAAAGTTTCAGACCCAAAATATCAAAGTAACTTGTTTTTGTTTTAACCACGCTTAGAAAAGTGAATTTCAATTCCAAACCCCCTCTCCTTCCATGGAGGGGATTATTTTAGTTCGATGAAGCTGGTATGTTTAAGGTTGGCGAGGGGGAGGTGTTATCTGTTGTATTGCACTTTTATATTCTGTTCATCAGAAATGTTATACAGAATATAAATAAGACTAATGATAAAAAGACGTTGTAAAACAAACAAACATACAACACCTGCTTTTAAATTACTTCTGCTCCTCGCTCCTGCCACAAATAATGGTCAAAATGCAAAGCTCTTGCATAAATCATTTCCATTTCAATGAAGCAGCAGTTGCCAATGGGAAAATATTTATATCTTTGCTTGTTCTATCAGCTTCTAGATTACACATATCATCTTAAAACAACAACTAAGCAAAAATCTTTTGGGAAGCTACAAAATGGTAAAGACTTTCTTGGCCAAGAGAAGAAACTAGAAGGATGAGATGCTTGAACTCTAGCATCTCTCAGTCAGTGTAGCAGCACGGCAACAGTGTAACGCTGAATTGACAAAAATTACTTCCATTCAGTTCAGCAACGCAAACTATTTTGGTTCCAATTAAGCAAAAGAGAGCATGTAGAAAATTGGACAAAAAACATTGACAAAAATTACTGATTAGCTCAACTAAAAAGGCCAGGATGAAAAGGCTCAACTACACCAGGGCCAAACAGAAAGTTGAACCCAGATTTGGAAATGACAAGAATTATGGAATAAATTAAGAGGTGGTTATATTTATTTTGGTTTTCACTGTTCTGTATTAACTTAAAATGTTTTGATTGCAAAGTCTAGGAAAGATTACCAGCTAGAGGTTCCATTTTACTTGTCATTTATTTTGTTCCTTTATAGAAAAAAAAAAATCAACCACTCTCAAAACCCTGGCCTTTGGTCTCTCATTTTCTCTATTGAGAAAATATATAATCATTTTATAAGACAGAGCAACTGTTCTTTTATCCCTTCATTATATCAGCTGATTCACTGTGCCAAGAGAGCAATGGAACCACAAGCTGAAATGCAGAGTAAATTAGGAAGTTGGACTGCATTGCAAATCCCTTTGAGTATCTTGCTGAAACAGTCCGGCAATAGCCACCAAAGATGTTCTGTCATGTTAGAGCAGCCTATTCCTCTTCAGTATGGAATGTCTTTTCTGTTTGCTTTTCGTTTCATTGATGAAGTTATTACCCAATGGAAAGTGGCATGAGGCCTCCAGGAGGAGATGAGGTGACTCCAGATGTGGTCTCAGCCCTCCTTTAGCCTCAATAGTCCTTTCAAATGAAGAAGCACAACAAAAATGAAGAAAATCTAGCTGGATCTATCAATCAGCCAGTCTCTCTATAGCACATCTAAAAAATCCCACATTTTGTTAGGAATTAGCTAGTGGTATTTCAAGACGATCCTCATCCATCTGCCATTAATACTACATTCCTGTCATCTACTATGGAAATTGGATTTAATGCAAATATGCTGCTTGAAAATGAGTGTAAGGAACTAAAAGCTGACTGCCATTGAAAATGCTGATCCTTCTCTGCACCTGCTTTTCGTGGTCTGCTTTTGTATTGATCATTATTTTTCTTACTGATGTTTTGGGAATATGGGTTAGTGTTCAGGCAGGCATAAAAATGAGAGCCAAGAGCAGATGCATATACTATCATAACAACAATTCTAGCTCCTTTCTGGCACTGTTTACCCATTGAACAAAGTCTTCTTTTCATAGGAGAAACCTAGAATTATTTTCAATTTTACTGTAAGTCCTTGACCAAGTCTTGTTCTTAAGCTTACACTTCTGTGGATTAGACCTTCCAGAGTACCAAACTCAAAACAGCTTTACTGAAAAATGTCTGCTGCATGTATAAATTCAAATGAAGTTAAGGGCATTTCTTTATTAAGTTTACTAGAGTCCAGTGAGAAAAGTTCTTAATATGAATCATTAGGAAATAGTTTGTTCTGTTTTCAATAAATATCTCAAAACCGTAGCCTCATCATAACTTTCCAGTTAAAAAATGCATTTTGTGTGAAAACATTCCAACTGGTCATCTTAATCAGTTGTGTTGATTGCTAATTTTGTGTTCCCCTTGCAAATGTTTCACAGCCTCAAAGCTTCAAAACAGAACATGTAGTTTGGTCTTCTGAATCACATAGTTGCAGGAATACAGAATTAAAAGTTTATTCTTATTTTCTTCTCAAGCATTTTATGTTTCTATTTTTATTTAAATTTTATTTTCCACACTTCTTCATTGTATGTCACTGCTTTTGTCTGATACCATAATCTTCCATTTCTGCAGCATTTCTGGTTGACATAATGCAAGACATTTGATGTGTCTAGCTTGGAAGTATTTATTGGCACCTGCACTGGAAAAGAAAATCCGGACTGGTTTCTGTGGCAGAAGTAGCATTTTTATTAGTTTATTTAAACCGCCAAAGAAGTAGGTGCACTCTGTTTGCTGCCACCCTTATTCCCTGAGTAAATTTCAACAGAGGTGAAGTACAGCGAGAGGTGTAAGGGGGTCAATCACACACCCACAGACTTTCATCTCTAGATCATTGCTCAAAAGCTGGCTTTTGACCAAAACCAGGACAGTTTGACAGCTGTTTGGTCATTAATACTAACTGAATCGGTGGCCTCCATCCAGTTGCTTGTGCAAGTAGGCTTCTTCATCCAAATATTTAGATTAAATTAGTAGCTTTATCTGGATATCTTGGCAGAATTTTCAGGATCGACAGTCAATAGAGATTGGTCTCAGTAACCACACCAGTGCCCTGCTAGTGCTTACCCAGGTCTTGCTGGACTCCACAGGTACCTTTCCAAGTATTTCTAAGATGTGGGCTGCACAGCTTCCAAAAATCTTTCTGTCTGTTTTTTTATAGAGAAAAGTATGACAGTGATCACAGCCATCACGCTGGACCAAAGACCAAAACATCAGCTTCTTGCTTTAGAACTCCTTTAGGTTTTTTGTGCCTGAATCCCCTAGCTCTAACATTCAGAAGAGATAGTAGCATGGAGGATAAAGTCAGTATCCCACTACATCGACACTATCTATGGTGTTTCTCATTTCAGTACCTTTTGCGCCTCACAAGTCCCCTCTGATGTCACAGGCTGGTGCATTGCATAGGAGACCATTTCACCGAACAGCATCGCTGGGCATGCCTCGAAAGCAGTGACCCAACAAAGGTCTCTGCTGGCGCTTCCTCTTAATTCTCAAACTATGGCGTTATTATCCATGCCATGTGCAAGAATCCACACCAAATTTTATTTAATTAAACATTTATAGCATACTAATTTAACGGTGCTGTTGTAGCAACACTCTTGGCAATAATCCAGTTCCCTCATTGGAATAAACTACGCAGCCTTCGGCTTCATAGTTTATTCACTTGGGGACTGTGTTACTGCCTCATAAAACAGCGCGATAGTACTATTATCACTTAATTATATAGCAAGCATTTTCAGACTTTGGTGTCTGCCTTCTTACATCAGCCACAGCATATTTCTTGGAACCCCAGAATGCGCAGGAAATGTAAATTGGTCTGCTCAAACATGCATAAATATATCTCAGAAAACTGTTTTGTCAGTACTTGGAGAATTATCAATATATTATACTCAAATGTGATAAATTGCTGCTTTAGAACAAACCAATGAATATATTCCTATATAGAATTAATTCTAACAGGTAATTCTGAGTCATTATCTGTAATACCTTACATAAAAAATCCCAGCAAAAGAAATGGACTACTTATCTGGGTAATGAGTATTCACTGAGAAAAAAAAAAGAGAGAAAGAAATGCTGAAATTTTAACTGCATAATCACTATCACTAATTGTTGGTATCCACCATAGGTATTTTTGGAGGTAATTTCAATTACAAAAATATCTAAATGTCACACATAGCCACAATTTATTCCAGGAGATGAAGGTTCCTAATAATTTTTCTTGATTTTTTTTTTTATTTTTTAATTTTTCTTTTATTTGATGAGTAACAGACATTTCTCTGTATGGAGGCTTTTGTTAAAGTGAGGAAATATTGCTAAAAATGAAACAAATACAAAAGATAAATCAAAGTAATCACATATTAACATTTCCTAAATCCTGGCTATTTTAGGTAAATTTAAGCCATAATTTCACATAAATTAAACAAGTCTAAAGCATAGGATTACTTATTTTATACCTTATTTCTATAGTAATTGCAATTTATTAAATATAATCACTTATATTTTCTTTTAAAATATTCATACCAATTTAATTAATGCCCATAATGAAATTTGAGTTAGGTTTATATTAAAGTGAAAAGCTATTTACAAAAGCTATTAAAATATTAGGATATTAGGTAATCCATATCTGTCTACAGATTGACAAAATTGTTGGAAATTCTGAATGCTTAATTTCCCTTGAAACAGGTTTGGAAATGAGAAATTTGACTTATGTGACTCAACAAGTATTCACGCACATTTAGAAGTTTGAGACGAAGTGACTCGTCCAGCTGTCTCAGTCGAATGGCCTCTTCCAACCCGTCAGTTCTTGCAGGTCACCCTGGTTTTCGCTCTTTATTCATCATCTAAATCGATCAGCCCCAGATAGTCATCTCCTGCCTCCAAGTGCGTGCAGCACAGCCAGCTGTCTACAGCCAGCTCAAAGGCTCTCCTCCTTATAAAAGTTTTTCTTAGAAACGGTCTATACAGGGTGACATTGGAACGACGGTTTGTTGCAAGGCCTCCTTCTTTTTGGAGGTTTGCTAAACAGCAGCATCTCAAATATGAAAGACCACAGGTATGTGAGAAATGGAAATATTGTGCTGATTCTGTAATTAAAGGCTTTGCAGTTCTTGCTGATGATATTAATATGTTTATATTAGAATAAATACCTTGTTGCAAACCCAAGTGGTTTACATTCTATCATTTTTCATGTGAAAAGGAGCAAGACTGAACTTCATTGTTTTTGCTAAAATTATGAAGTTATAAGGCTACACTTTATAGGCTTTTTCTTTTATAACTACTTATTCAAAGCCCCAAAACATAAAATAGATTTTAATTAGTTATGTAGAAGGAGAGAATAAAATTTTATACACTCCTTCGTATATCTACAATGGGTTTAGTATATGATCAGTTTCTTATAATTATTAGAACAGTATATTAAAGTTATTTCAGCATAGCGTACCATTGGAATTTCTATAGCATAACACTAATAGTTCTCAATAGTAGTGAGTTCATAAAAACCTTTGAAAAGTTTGAATGATTTTACTCAGGTATTTACTCAATGGTGTGCATGCGAGTAAATATCCATTATGCATTTCATTTTAATTCTCTCTTATAAGACGCCTGCATATGTAATAGTGAGGCAAAATGGGACATCTACTTCAGAGATGACTCTTGCCTGGCAAACAAATATTTATGTGAACATATGGCCCTTGAATTTTTATTTTATTTTAAAGTGTTTATTTGTATGTCCCACATGAAAACCATGACAAAAACTCTACCTATTTAAACCTTATAATTATGAATAACACAGAGTTAAAATTCCTCTTGAAGAAAACATAAAATGAAAAGTATTTAATACATTTTTTTTTTTCCCAGAATACATAGAAAGCTCTTGGTGCAATTTAATCATACTTTTTTTTCTCTCAACCGCTTACCAAATAATTGCATTATTTATGTTGTATTAACTTTGCTAATGATGTGCACACCAGTAATGTCTAGAACATAAAATAATGATGTTTATGTGCCATTAGATGTCTACTTAGCATTTAAATACTGGCTTCAAATGGATTTAAAAAAAAAGAAACACTGATTTCTTTTGAACTTTAGAAATGCAGGTCTTTTCTTGGCTAGCAGGAGAGAGATTAAGGGATGGTGTCACACCAAAGACAATGAAAATGAAGTTCTCTTGCCCTTACTGATAGGAAAGGGATGTGAAGATTGCATGATTTGTATCTCTGCGAGTAGGAATTTGCTCCTGAGATAGTGTAAGAACTGGGCTTCAGTCCACCTTGAACAATTAGTACCCTATAAATCAGGATCTTTCTCCTCCATCAGTTTCTGTCATTCAGATTCCAGTTTTCTTATTCACTCACAGCTGAGAAATAAAGATAAAATGCTGGGACTCTCCACTGGAATCTGTGACTTATCCAGGAATAACTGCAACCGGTTTCCATCAGAATCGCTGGCAGAGTCCCTGTCCCCGCACCGGAACGGGCTGGATGCTGTCAGGCTCCTGATGACTGCGCCTCCAGCCCCTGAAAAAAATCATGGAAAGGGAATCCCCAAAGTAAGTCTATAGCTATGAATGTCTCAGAGCGTGTCTCCCTTCCTGAGTTGTTCTGCTTATCTTTGTATGACCATGTAATATAACCATCCCTTTTCTATAGATGGTTATGTAGTGGTGTAGTTAAGACCCTTGCTGCACGATGCGTGGTAAAGGAGTACAGGCAGCTGTGCCAGCAGGGACAGCAAAGTAGAGACTACAAAATGCTTCCCATATCGTAAATCCCGGCATAGAGAGGAGCTGCAGGCCGCTAATGAAGGAGCATGGTGTACAGCAGGTTGCACGTGCAGCACCGCGGTACACCAAAATTTCTCAGCCCTGCTCTGTTAAGTAGGGAAAACACCCAGCCCCACCTGTGCCCTGGTATGAATCTAGGGCAAGAGGCTTTGAAGGTAACTGCTGATACTGTAGCCAGCTGCTTTTTAACAACACAAAATATAAAAATAGAAATCAATGAAAATGCTGAACTAAAAACTTCAGTAAAGGAGTAAAGTTCAGCTGCTGCATATTCATGCCCCATCTCTGAGTAAGCCTTCTTCCACTGATACATACCCTTCCTGCATACCAAATGCTAATGCATATTTATATCTTCATAAAGCATACCCAATATTTCAGCATTTGTGATTATTTACTGCACACAGGTATGCAGTCAAAATTCAGGTGGCATCTAATTTCCCGTACTGTAAATTCGTCTCCAGGCCATGTTATTATACTTTGTGCACCTGCAGAATCATAAGGTATTTCACCACTGAGGATTTTATCTTCAATTATTCCTCAGCCTCCATATTGCAGCTTTTGTAGCATTACGCAATACACAGCCAAATTTATCTCTAGGTACATATTATCTAAGCTTATGCCTATAAGCATAATCAGCCTATCATAATGCTAATTCTGGTATTAGGACATAGGCAGGAAACACAGCTCAAGAGATACAAGGAGGCTTATGTTGTTTTTGTGGTTTTGTTTTAAACTGTCAAACAGTGCTGGTTCTTTCAGCCTCTCTGAAGAACTTGGAAGGTGGGTTACTGGGCGTCAGACAAGCCAGCACGAATAGCACGCTTGGCAGAAATTATGAAATATCTCATAAATTCATCTGTCTACAAATATGACCATTTAGTTGGGAGTGAAACAGTCCATCTTGCTCATTACCTGATTTTTTTTTTCTCTTTTATCCTTTCCAGCACTAGAGATAGAAACATCAGTGCATGAAGTGCCTAATTTTTATACTTTATTTAAAGAAATCAAGAGGTATAAAAATAACTGAGAATGCCTAAAAGTTATTCTCTTGCGCACTCCGGACATTCTCTTGTGCACTCCTGACAACTGAATTCTTGTCGCACATCACTTACAGTACTAGTCTAATTTTAAAAATCAAAGCTATAGAAATAAGCATTGTTCTGTTCTTTGAAAGTTAACATGCAAGTATGAATCTAAATCTAATATGGCTTTTTTTGAGCTGCGAGATGAATATGTCATGCTTCCTAGATTGAATTAATATCCTAGGCAAATTCTAATTTGATTATTTGTTCCCATGATGGAAATCGTAGTATGGAAATCATAGTACTTCTGTATCTAAGAATTTATTCAAAAAAGAGAAATTCAGGCTGTGAAACGAGATATCCAGTGACAAAAAAGTAAACCAAACCATTTCAGGTTACAGACGAGACCGGCAATAGCATTGGTACACAGTAGAAAGGCACTTGTTTCCTTTTAGAGCGGCATATACATTTCTGATGAGAAAATTCAGCATTTACTTTTAGATAAAAAGTCACAAAGGGAAAAAAGAAAATGCTCGATAGGAAAATATGTTGATAAATATGGAGATGGAGGAACCTAATCTCAACACAATCGTTTCTGGAAGAAACACATGCTGTTAAGGCTGCATACTCCACATGCAATTTACCACTGAAAAGAACAGATAAAAAAGACGTGTGGAAGATACATAGGTATCCAGATACATTTGAACATATCTTCTTTTAAGATTAAAGTGAAAATACAGATACATTCCATTGTACTTGCTGAAGTTTTGTGAGAAATGCAAGACTAAAAAAAATATAGTGCTAAAATACAGTCTTGCAGTTTGAATATATAATCTTTTCTTCTTATCCACTGATAGTCTAAATAACTCCACTCAGGAGCGGTGCATCCCCCTGAGGAGGAAATCTAGTAAAGGAGGCAGGAGACCTGCATGGATGAGCAAGGAGCATCTAGCGGAGCTCAGGTAGAAGAGAAAGGTCTATGGAATGTGAAAAGAGGGACAGGCCACTTGGGAAGAGTACAGGAATGTTGTCAGAGCATGTAGGGATGCAATGAGGAAGGCCAAGGCCCACCTGAAATTGAATCTGGCAAGGGATGTCAAAGACAACAAGAAGGGCTTCTTCAACTACATCAGCAGCAAACAGAAGACTAGGGAAAATGTGGGACCGCTGCTGAACGAGGTGGGTGTCCTGGTGATGGAGGATGCAGAGAAGGCAGAGCTACTGAATGCCTTCTTTTCTTCAGTCTTCAGTGCCAAGGCAGGCACTCGGGAATCCCAGGCCCTGGAGGTAAGAGAAGAATCCCACAGACAGGATGACCTTTGCTTGGTCAAGGAGGACTGCGTGAGGGATCGCCTAAGCAATCTGTACGCCCACAAATCCATGGGCCCCGATGGAATGCACCCACGAGTGCTGAGGGAGCTGGCGGATGTCATTGCTGAGCCACTCTCCATCATCTCTGAAAGGTCCTGGAGAACAAGAGAGGTGCCTGAGGACTGGAGAAAACCCAATGTCACTCCAGTCTTCAAAAAGGGCAAGAAGGAGGACCCAGGGAACTACAGACCGGTCAGTCTCACCTCCATCCTGGGAAAGATGATGGAACAGCTCATTCTAGAGGTCATCATCAAGCAAAAGGAGGAAAAGAATGTTATCAGGCGTAGTCAACATGGATTCACCAAGGGGAAATCATGCTTGACCAATCTCATAGCTTTCTACGATGGCATGACTGGCTGGGTAGATGAAGGGAGAGCAGTGGATGTTGTCTACCGAGACTTCAGCAAGGCTTTCGACACAGTCTCCCATAACATCCTCCTAGGGAAGCTCAGGAAGTGTGGGCTGGATGAGTGGTTGGTGAGGTGGATTGGGAACTGGCTGAATGGCAGAACTCAGAGGGCTGTCATCAGCGGAGCAGAGTCTAGTTGGAGGCCTGTAACTAGTGGTGTCCCCCAGGGGTCAGTACTGGGGCAAGTCTTGTTTAACTTCTTCATCAATGACCTGGATGAAGAGTTAGAATGTACCCTCAGCAAGTTTGCTGACGACACCAAACTGGGAGGAGTGGTGGATACACCGGAAGGCTGTGCTGCCATTCAGCGAGACCTGGACAGGCTGGAGAGCTGGGTGCAAGAGGAACCTGATGGAGTTCAACAAGGGCAAGGGCAGGGTCCTGCACCTGGGCGGGAACAACCCCATGCACCAGTACAGGCTGGGGCTGATCTGCTGCAGAACAGCTCTGCAGAGAGGGACCTGGGTGTCCTGGTGGACAACAGATCGACCAAGAGCCAGCAGTGTGCCCTGACTGCCAAGAAGGCCAATGGGATCCTGGGATGCATTAGGAGGAGTGTGGCCAGCAGGTCGAGGGAGGTTCTCCTTCCCCTCTACTCTGCCCTAGTGAGGCCGCATCTGGAGTACTGTGTCCAATGCTGGGCTCCCCACTTTAAGGAAGATGAGGAGCTACTGGAGAGGGTCCAGAGGAGGGGTACGAGCATGATGAGGGGACTGGAGCATCTCTCCTATGAGGAAAGGCTGAGGGAGCTGGGCAGCTTCCACAGCAGTGTGGGCACAGCTCCGACGGGGATATGCTGTTACACACCAGATCCACATGTCTTCTGACAGGGACAGGAGGAAGGGGGGCTATGGCATCCCTTACCTCCTCTGCTGAACTCGTCCCTGCATTTATTTGTTACTAATGCCCAGCAGTCCGCTGTAATATTAGAGGTGATGTTTTGGGAAGAAATATACAAAAGCATAGGACACTGGCACAAAAGCTGAGAAACGTTTGCTTCTGCAGAAGACATTGCACTGGGGAAGTCCTGGGGAAGGTTCGTTTGATTAGGGCGTCTGATAGCTTCCTTCATAGCTTTCTACGATGACATGACTGGCTGGGTAGACGAAGGGAGAGCCGTGGATGTTATCTACCTTGACTTCAGCAAGGCTTTCGACACAGTCTCCCATGATATCCTCCTAGGGAAGCTGAGGAAGTGTG
>Ga0065711_1042405_pt1 | contig 15407 bp, 8 predicted proteins | sample Hoacrofraction12_FD_59098 | JGI IMG/M metagenome (GOLD analysis project Ga0065711, IMG submission 59098) | Hoatzin crop microbial communities from Cojedes, Venezuela - Epithelial fraction 12 v2 (version 2) | ecosystem: Host-associated > Birds > Digestive system > Esophagus > Crop | place... | reverse complement strand
CCCCCTGCCTCCGCCCACCCAACGGCCGCGCGCGCTCCCGCCCGCTAACCGCGCTCTCCCGCCGCGCTCCCTCAGATCGCCCGCTCCTGAGGAACAAGCGGCACGTAGAAGAGCTGCAGGAGCCGCTGCTGGGCATCCTCTACAAGTACTCGAAGATCCACCACCCTGAAGACCCCCAGCATTTCGCCCGCCTTATCGGGCGCCTCACGGAACTGCGCACCCTCCATCACAGCCACGCGGAGGTGCTGATGACTTGGAGAACAAGGGACCCCCGGCTGACCTCCCTGCTCTGCGAGATCTGGGATCTCCACTAGGCCATGCCGACCCTCGCGGCGGCGCGCAACAGCACCGCGTTCTCCTGAGGGTCGCAACTCCGCCCCGCCTCGCCTCGCGCGGCCCGGCACGCGCCGCGCCCGCCGCCTCCCCGCCCGCCTCCATCGCGCGCTTTCGCTTCGCGCCTTTTTGTCCTCCCTCAGCAGCCGGCGAGTTCGGGGTGTTAGTGCGCGCGTCATGAGGTGTCGGCTCTGAGAGCTGCCCTTTTCCCCGAAACCATGGAAAAAGAAAAACCGTTTAAATTGTTCTTGCCGCCGCGCCTGAGCGGTGGCCAGGTGTCTGCAGTCAAACCCCAGACGAGCACGCGGGCAACGGGGCTGTGCCAGGTAAACGGTGCTGTCGCCTGCCTTGCGTCGTGTTGCTCTGGAGGCGACGGCTGACAGGGCGGGCGGCGGAGCGGGAGCGGTGGGAGGGAGCAGAGGCCCTTCTGCGGGGACACGGGGGTGCGGTCCTCCCGAGTAGTCCCCAGGCAAAGTCCCGATCCTCCGTCGCGGAAAGCACACGCATGTGTATGCGTGAAAATGTGTGCGCTGAACTCATTTTTCTGCAAACTGTTAAGATTGGTGCTGGGGGGGAAACATCTCAAATTTTTATTTCAGAGAGTTTACTTTTTTCTATCAAAACAAAAAAGAATCTTCTCGAACATCTGCTATGTATTTTAACTGTACACCACCACCGATACCCTTACTGGCTTTGATTTATTGGTCCCACCAGATCAAGTGTGCAGTGAAAATGTTCTGTCGCTATGCTCTTGAGTTATGTGAATTCAACAAGATATTTTTTCATGGTGAGGCTCATTATGGAGTGTAATAGTTCAAATGTGATATTCTGACAGGAATTGAGTTATGCTATTTACAAGACAAATTTCTGTAATGTTTAAAACACATTGTAAAATGAATTTTTCATGCTAAAACATAGTCAAATGTGTTTTAGAAGTACTCATAGGAGTACAGCAAAAAAGAAGTATTAAAGATTGGACTTGAAAAAAGTAATTTTGGTTAATGAGTCATGTACCATGCAACTATGTACAGGCTTGCAATAGCTAACAAGTTCTTGTCATCAGAAGCTTCTACTTTGGCCACAGTGTAGTTTATAAAGCAAACTACAAAACAATAGTTTGAAAAGCCACTCTGAAGTAAGAAGCAAGCAGGAGATTTCCAAAGCCATTATCAATACCTTGGGCTTTGAAAATTGTAGGTAGCCGATTTATTAATGGAAAATTCTGTTTTTGCATTAGCTGTGCTTTTTTTCTGGATGTTATAATCCATTTTTACAAATCTAAAAAGAAACTGACTTTTAAATTTGTGCAGGGTTTTAACAAATGCCCAGATGATGATTTTAATTTGCCATTTGTAATGATGAGTACACTGAACCGTGGTGAAATCACTGATGCAGGTAAGACTAAAATAAGCATTTAGCTTGCACATTCTTTTAAAATTTTTTAATATTGACATTTTTCATGAGTAGTTTAACAATTTCATAGCTGTAACGCTGTTAAATACAGTTCCACTGTTATTTTTTTAAAAAATGCATTTATCACAATCTCTTCCTGTTTCAGATGCGATTTCACAGCAAGTAAAACTTTCCTGTGAGATAGACGAAGAGGTCAGCTAAGTGTAAACTCTGCATATCTGATTTCTTAGGGCTTCCTAATTTGTTCCCAAAACAGTGCCTAAAGCACTGTTGAGTAGTTACTTCAGGGCTAAAGGAAGTAGTCAAAGGGGAATAGTAATTTTCTGTCTCCTGTTTAAAGCTGAATCACTTAGAGGAGGTATTTCTGATTCAGTGAACATGCTTGGAGGTGAACCTTTAAATATTAAGGTGATTTCAAAGTTGTTGGTTTTTTGTTTTGTTTTGTTGGTTTGTTTTTTTAAATTCCTGCGGAGTCTGGGAGTTTTAATCAAAATAAGGTTTAGGCATTTAAATACCTTTCTGAAACCAGTTCTAAACAGTCTGTGGACAGGTAGAAGGATTGAAGTTGGAGTATTCTTTGGAAAACTGAAGCAGATAATCCCAATTTCCTTGTTTGGCTTTATTTTATCTATGAAGCAAGGAGTTTAGCAAAGAGGTTTCCTCAGGCATTTGATTGTTCTCATAGCATCTTTACCAACGTTTTTCTGCTTTAGTATAGCTCAGTAAAGCTTTTTTTTTTTTTGGTGGTAGCTTCCTGTGCTTCCCAGATATGAAATGCTGTTTGCTGCAACAAAATGGAACATATTTCTTGCAGTCTTCCCAGTGATTTTCGTATCCCTGAGAACTAAATTTCTTTTAGCCCTAGCAGCTATTAAAATACAGTCAGGACTGTAATAATATCATGATGCAGCCAAAACAAGGATAGTATTAGGTGATGACATACCTAAAACAAACTGCAAATTTGCCCTGTACTACTCTTACCTGCCTAAACCACTGATCAAGATCAAGTGCTGCTTGTACAGTGCTCTAAAGGCCTTCTAAGAGCACAAGGTTGGTTGTTTTTTTTCCTGCATTGTGTATGAGTTAACTGCAAAATCGTATCACAGGTAGTCTTGGATGAGATCTCTGAAGCTGATTTTACTTAACTGAGCAGTAGCTGTCAGAATAAGAGGAGGGAAATGGTGTGAAGAACCTAACGGAAAGAATCTTGTCTCTACTGATAATTCCAGCAAAACTTTGATTGAGTTTTGGTGGAGTGCAGTTATCCATATCCTTAAGGCTATCTGTTTAGTGATGTCACTATATCTGAAGGCAGTGGGGTATTTTTCATTTGTGTAAGTGTCTCTTACTTGTGCTGTAATGTCTGTTGATACATACACAGTGGATATACAAAGGTATAAACTTTGATTCCTGATTGTATATAAGCTTGTGTCACCATCTGTGGGAAAAAAATTTGCTTGTGTTATTTCTAAGTGATAAATATGTATCTAAAACTTTCTTAATTAAATAGCATTTGAGATTAAATTGTGGAACCTATTTTAATAGAATGTGGAAACAATGAATGAATTGTATTCAAAACTCTACAAAGAGGCTGAGCAGATCAAGCGGTGGAAACTAACTGTAGAATCAGAACTAAAGCAGAAAGAAAGAAAATTGCAAGAAAATAGAAAGATTATTGAAGCACAGCGTAAAGCCATTCAAGAATTGCAGGCCAGTATTGTACAATATACACTGAATATGTAAAGTAAACAGAAAGTTCTTCCTGATTTAATATGAAAACATTATTCATACAATTATATATTAAAGAATGTTGGAGAGATTGAAGAAATTTTGAACCGTTAATGCGATGACTTCAAAGAAGCCACTTGGCTAGATACCAATGACCTATGTTTCTACTGTTCTTGAAGGAAAAAGTAACATTTTGGGTTTTAAAAATGGTTTTCCTCTTTTTAACAATATGCATTCCATCTTTGTGTTATTTACATGCACATCATACTGTGGGTGTGCAGAAACTTGTTCAAGACTGAATAAGCTTTTATTCTCCTGGTATGTGTAAAGTGTGCTCATGCATATTTCTGTATTCAACACATACAGGAAGGAGTGCACTCTGCTTTATCACAGTTTCTTATCTCGCTGGTAGTGATGGACAGCTTTTTGACTGAAATACATATTTTAGACAATTTATTGGTCCTTCTTTTTTTGTGGTTGTCATTTGTTTGTTTGCGTTTGCTTTGGTAACCTGAGTCATCTTTGGTTGTTTGACTTTTGCCTTGAGAAAACAGTTATTCTGAGAAGGGGTGCACACAGGTAGTGTGTGAATGCATGTGTGAATAACATACTTGCGTTTCAGTTGCTGGTAAATTATTGTTTAGTATTATGTCCTTCATGCAAACTGTAACAAAAGATGGCTCAGCATGTAATATCAGATAAAACAGATATCTGTCTTCTGATGCAGAAAATGAGTTTTTCATGTGAGATTTCAGAAATGAAAGTTTATTTCTAGTGCATTTTTTGATAACAATGTTTTTTTTGTATTTGTTCCCTGTGAAATTAGTTTGAAAATGAAAAACTAAGTTTAAAACTGGAAGATGAGATATGTGAAAATAAAGATCTCTTAAAAGAGTAAGTAATACAATCAAATATATTTTTGTGAAAATAGTTTTCGTGCTGAGAACTGCATTAGAATGGGAAGTTACATATAGCTGTTAAATTGTAAATGTCATCAGGGCATTTACATTGTTACTACTTAGGTATGCAAAGTGACATGCATTTCTGTGACAGCATATTACGGTATTTTTTCCCTCTTTTAGAAACAGCGCTTCAAGGCATCTGTGTAATCTGCTGAAGGAAACCTGTACTCACTTCACAGAGAAGTCCACCAAATGTAAATGCTGTTTAAATTTTGGTTTATGAAAGTAAATGTACTTCTAGCTCTCTCTAAATTCCTGAAGGAAAAAAGCTATCCATCATTCTGTTCCAAATACGTTCTTTGGCTGAGAGGGACTGTGTACGGCTCTGCATTAGAGTGAAATCAGAAGTGAAGCCGTAGGTCTAATACATGTATGTTTTGTAATGGTAAATCCAGAGGTTTTCTGAAGTCGGTATGATTGTTTGCCGAAAGTTTACAAGCCTGGGAGCTATTTCAGTGTCTAAACACTGATACAAGTTTAAAGCAGTGTAAGCAACTCTGATTAGCCCCTAGCAGCCACTCCAGAGGAGTGCAGGTCTCCACTGACGTTTTTCAGTTCCATCCAGATACCTTGAATATATTAACGGATATGAGGTGGCACTTTCATGCCTGTGTTTAGGCAGTAGAATCTACGCTAGTTACCTTTCCCAGCTCTCTTTAACAAATTTCCAGAGTTGGTGTTATCCTGTTTGGAGCAGCTAGAGATTTGTGGGGAAAAAAGGTCTAAACTGCAAGACACTATGAGTAATTAGCATTCCTCTCACTAAATTGACCAGGGCAAGACAGCTGAATAACTTAACAGAGTTTAAATTTTTTCAAGTTTTAAAATATGTTCTTGACTTGGGATTTTATTCTATATGAAATTCAGGATTGTTATTATAATCTTTAACATTTTACTAACTTGATCCTGGATACTTAAGAAGTATCTGTTTCCTTTTAGCCTTGCTTCTACAAACACCCATGTATAGATGTACTGTACTTATTTGATAGTTGTGTTTCTTACTGTTCTCTTCTATAACTGTTTTCTTAGGGAAAAGTAATATCAATTCTGAAAATGAAAAAGATGGGAGTATTGTTACAATTCTATGACAGTTCTGTGGTCATGGGTATCTGCTGATGGGAAGAAATTCAGTGCTAAGCTTTATATATTAGTTTTTAAAACACTAACGTTTTTCATATACTAAGGTTCAACAACATTAATAGTATCAAAATTATTATGGTTATATAAGTTGATTCAGAATTACACTATTCACAGAAAAAGTGACATTGGGAAGGAGGTCTGAAAAGCTGAGCTTGTCTGATGTTTCAATGGAATATACATTTTCTCCAGATTATATAACTTGTGGCACACATTTCATAATGATTTTTTTAAAACAAAAGAGTCTATGATTAATTTTTTAATTCATTATGCTGTTTAAGCGTAATGACTTTGACAGCTGGTGTTCTTTTTCAAAAGAAAAACTTTATGGTACTTTCTTACTTTGATAGATGAATGTGAAAGAGAAGAAACAAGGCAACTATACATGGAACTTAATAATAATGTTGAAGTAAGTGACGCAGCTTGTTAAAAGGCTCAAATCTGATCCAAGGTGTATGGCTATGTTGAGATATCTGAGTTACTTGCATATGTTGAGATACTTTTCATACAAAGCACATGCTCTATTTAATAAAGTGATTAGAACAATCATGTGTGATCCAGGAAGTTGGATTTTCAGTCCCTTTTCAAGAATTATTTTTGTATTGTATAGGGCACATTTCACCGGATAAAACGCAACAGTGTTTGGACTGTAGATCTGTGTGATCTGTATGATCTGCTTAGTGTTAGGTGACTGCCATAACTTCTGTTTTCTTTTTGTACTCTGTTTCACCTATCTGGTGATTTTACAGAATGGCTGAGGTTGTAAGCATCCTCTGGAGAACATCTGGAGAACTTCCCCTGGTGAAAGCAAGGTCAACTAGAGCAGTTTGTGTAGGGCCGTGTTCAGTCAGGTTTTGGGGTCATATATGTTAGGGTTATTCTGTTAGATAATTTTATTTAGTGTAAAATACAATATAAAATAAAGGTGAACAAAGAAAATTAATTTCAGTGTTGAGTGTGACACAGAACAGCAAAATTCAGAATGGAAACTGGTGATTTTGTGTGGAATAAAAAGTACAAGGTGTGAATATTCCTTGACTTAAAGAGAGTTTTTACCTTCTTAATTTGTAAAAGAACTGCAGTCTTGCCAAATAAATTAATTCATAATTTTGTTATTAATTATTCCAGTGTGGAAGGTATGACCTTCGTATCTTTATGATAGAGAAAGATGAGGCATCATTGTTTGGGACTGGTGAACTTGATAATTAAGCAGAGTCGGAGACTACATGGTATAACAGTTAGATATTAATTATAGGTTGTTGTAGCAACCAAGACAAGCACAACAACTCCTTCATTGTGTTAGAGATCTACAAACATGGATCAGTAAAAGTATTTCACGCTTGAAATTGTTTAGATCTTGAGTACAGAAATTCTTAAACTTCCAACTTCGAATAATTATAACATTCTGTTAACTCAAAATATGTTTATGCTCTCAATTTTGTTTTTAACTAAATTTCTCCTACTAATGTGAACTAGCTTGTAATACTGTTTCTTTACAATCCATAAACATAATTTTTCACCACTGAAATTACTTAGTTTTATATGAATGTATATATTTAATTTTATTTCCAGAGAATGATAATGGCATTTGAAGAGCTTCGTGTGCAAGCAGAGAACACCAGACTGGAAATGTGTTTCAAATGTGAGAATTCTGTTGATTGTGTTTATGCTGCAAGCTTAACAATTTTGTACTTCACAGATTTTATTGCATGCAGTTTCAGGCCGGAAAGATACAAAGTGTTAAAATGGTGAACTGTTAACACTGTGACAGTCTGGACCCTCTTTTATTCATGGTGGCTGCTGTTAAATGCCTGGTCCTTTGTATTGTTTTTCCATTGGGTCAGATTTGGAATTTTATGTTTCAAATAGTCACTCAAAATCTAAGTTTTGTGTGTGAAGTACAGTCTAGAGATCACCACTTATTTTACGTAGTTGGTTTATTTAAATACTAATGCACTAGTGTATAGTTACTGAAATTTTAATTAAATACTTGCTTTATTTCTGCTACTATGTGCCTGTTTCATTTTTACATGTGTGTTTCTGTTAGTTTCTAATAAAGAACTATGAAGTAATACATGAAATAGTGGACTAATTCTGTAGAAAGCTGGCACAAAAATTAATTTGTCTGATTAGAAAATAAATTCAAACATGAACTCAGTGATTACTCTTTAGGAAACAAATTGTAGAGCTGTACAATTTTAAGCAATCTTAAACTGGAAAATGTGTTTAACTTGGAGCTTATTCTAGCTAGTATGTTAACTATGGATATTACTATATCTCAAAAGTAAAAGAAGAAGCAGAAAAAGCGGACAAGTTTGAAAAAGAATACAAACTGGAAGTCAGTATGAAGGAAGAGCAGGTTTGCTCAGTTTTACAATCTAATAAGTACAGCTTTATTTTTGAAAAAATCTTGCAGTTTCTTTACTATTTAAACTCTGTTTTGCTTTTGTAACTTACTGATATATCAAATGAAAATAATCACTTTAGAAGTGCTTGGTTGTTAGTAAAATATTTCTATTTTGGAAGGATGGAGATTAATATTGCAAATAACCCTTTGATGGTATGTTCCTTCTATGCTATTTGGAATAAAATGTGAACTAGGCTGCTGTATTGTAACAAGGGACATCTTAGTGTCAGGATTTGAAAGCACTGTGTAAACACTGAATGCTCTTTCTGTTCTCTATACATACGCTTGCCTTTATAAAAGTGGCTTGTGCAGAAGCATTGAATTAGCAAAGCAGTCACCACACCTCACATTTAAGAAAGGTGTACTTCATCTCTTGTAAGAAGGAAGGTGGGAAGAAGAATTATAATGCATATCAGAACCTAGGCTGGTAAGAGAGTTTAGGAATCTGAGATTAGAGTAGGTTTTTTGTAGTGGTGGTGAGGTAGCCAAGATTAAGTTGAAGATTCTGCTAACTTTAGTGATGTTCCAGTATCTTTTAGTCTGTTGGAATTCATGTTTTGATTTTGAACTGCCGAGCTTTTTCATCCAGAGTAATATGACTTGATCATTATTGGACTAAGACCAACCACCTTATATAACTTGAATGACAGCCATTGTATGCCAATCATACATGGTGCACAAATGAAAATGAGAATCTGTCCTTTGTCCTAGATTGCATTATGATATTATTTTAATTTTGTTAGATTTCAGTTCTTACCATACAAAGTGATGAAAAAGATGATATAATAAGAGACATCAGGACTCAGCTGCAGGAATCCAAAAATAAGATTGCTGACTTAGTAGAAGCAAAAAGTAAGAGTTCTCTCTGCTATGTTAAAATGTAATATTCGTTATAGAAGTATAGGAAACAGGATTGTGGTAATTTTACCCTGTTACCAGTCAGTAGCAGAATTTTGGAGCCTTGAAGGCCATATTTTTGCTTGGAACAGAAGATGCTGGACTGTGATCAGGACTGGTAGTGTGATGTGTGTATGCATAAAATCTAGACCCTTATTTCATAACAAAGGTTTTCCCTTTAGGCCTAGGTGGCATCCTGGTTTTATATTGACATGACAGCTTCTTTGCAAGGGATTTTTCTTGTACACGAGAGTTTATGAAGAGTAAATGTTATACTGCTGTAAAGGTGCCATATACCCTTCATTCCTTTTCTGTAACAGAAGTGAGTTTTACCAGGATGCTATATAACCCTGCCCCAGTTCTGGAAACTTCCCATTTCTAGTTGAACTTGTATAGTAAACATGGCATGATAGTAGATAATAGTGTTGTTACTGGGTTGATCTGTTTCAAATAAAGTTATTGAAAGCTCTTCAAAGTATATTTGTTCAGTAGTCCATAAATAGTAGCCTTGTTCTGTGTTAAAGGAGACATATTTTCACATCTTTGCCAAATAACCCCCCAAAATGTCACAGCTTTTAAACGGAACCTATTTGCAAATAGGCAAAGGATTGACTGGGATTGGAAGTACAACTATTTTTGAAGTGTTCTTTTTTAAGGGTGAGTCAAGCAGTGAGAGCTTTTGAAGACTGCAAGGGGAAAATACATTGCTTGAGTTTTGCAAACATACAGTCAGGTGCCGCTGAGGAAACTTACTTTTCAGAACTTGATTTTGAGTATTTTTAAGCCATTTATTATAAAATATTTATAGTACATGATGCAAGTATGTTTGTTCTTTAGAACTGAGGCAATTTTCAGCCTCCCCCTGCCCCCGGGAGTGGGGAGGAAGGTTTTAGTATTGGTTTAATGCCAGATGCATATAAGTGGCTGCCTTTTGTTACATTTTGTAGATATGTGTAATTTTGCATTTTGGTTGCTGATACTTCATAAGTTGAATAATCATCTTGGAGATGTTTTCCTTAACAATGACGTGAATACGTTACGTAATTTAAGTTGTAGGAATGTATTTGTCTGTAAAATAGAAATGCAAGAATTTTTTCGTAAATATCCTATTTTTCTTCAATGTGAGCATATATCTTTTTTCTTAGGACGTGAGGGAGAAATGCTAAAGGAATCCCAGGTAAAGCAAGAACACCTGAGGGCAGAACTGGAAGAGGCCAAAGTTTCATTGCAAAAAAGAGAGGTACAGCTTGCTTATAACTTTCCAGTATATATAGATTAGACGAGTAATTGCATAAATTATTACTGATACTTTAGATATGAAACAATTGTATCTGTTTGTTGCAAAACATGTTTAGAAATTATATAATTTCTTTGTAGGTTACTCAAAAAACCTTAGAAACTGAATTGGAGACTGCAGTGAAAGCATTAATTGAGGTCACTGGAGAAAAAGAAGCGCAGGTGGAAGAATGTAAAAAAACTAAGGCTTTGCTCACATCCCTGAGAGAGGAGTATGAGACTTCTGTTTCCAGTTTGAAAAGCTTGCTGCAAAAAGAGCAAAACAGGTAAATTAAATAGATTAAATTCGACGAATGATCTTAGAGGTAAAATTCTAGATTACCGAGCTGCTGGGTATAAAACCTAAACTTCATATGTGATCTGGTGTAATTAAATATTTTGGTAATCACTAATAACTTAAAAAAAAATATCCTTCACCTGTCTGGTTATTTGAATTTTTAGCACTTGAGGGTTGTTATGCTGTTTGATTTTTTTGTGCATGCAGCTCTTAACTAACAGAGCAGTAATCTCATTTAGTACTTGACAGTTCTTCATTAGCAGAACATTTAGTGAGGATGATATTCCTTCATATGTGATAATAGTACTGTTTAATGCTGATGCCTATTATTAATATATTTCAGGTTTTCTGTATTTTTAAAAATTATGTATTTGTCAAATAACCTGATAGCAATTAAAATTAACCGTTATGAAAATGAGAACAGAGCAGCAAAGATGTATTTTAATACATTAACACAGCTGAGTTTTTCGAGAAACAGTGATTTTGGGTATGCAGCATTAAATTGTCTCCTAAGTAGTTGCAGTTTATGACAAATCCAAGAACAAAGGGATATGAAGATGAAATTTGTTTTTTTGACACACTGGTCTAAATGAACAGAATTTATTATAAATTTTTTCGGTTGTGCTGGTTGATATTGGTCTACAAGAAAGCAAAGTTTTTCCTCCCTCCCCTCCTCCCCAACTTTCATAATTCTATTTTTAAAAAATACAGGTTTATGTATGTATATTTTATGTCTGCTGTTCCAAAGTTGTAAAAGTGAAATATGATACAGTTTACAGCCAGATATATCACCTGCCTGTTGCAAGGCAAAGGTTCTTAAAATGCTTGTGGTAAGACTTTGTCTTATTGTCCTTTAAGTTTCAAGTGCAGTGCTTTGTACTGTACAAATTTTTTTTTTTTTTAAATTACAGTTTTCTTAGACTGGAGAAATATGAAAATGAGTCAAAGCTACTTACCTTGGAGCTCAGGAATAAGTCTGCTGAACTGGGTAAGATCTGTAGAAAGAACTAAAATGAGCTAGGTAACAATAAAAATGTTTTCTGCTGTTTTCTGAAAATAGACTGTCCCTATTGCTTGAAAAAATGTTTTTACAGTACACTGTACCTGTCAGGAATGCTTAAATTTATTTTTACTCATCTGACTCCCTTTTCTTTGGTAGTCATTGTAGCTTGCACCAGTGAAACAGCAGTGCTGTGCAGACCTCTAATAGTAAGACCATACATGCATGGATTCTCCCAGAAGTCATTTTTGGTTTCTCTGAATGCTTCCAGTTAAGACTGATAGCGCTGCAGATCTGTTTGAGAGGTAGTGTTAGACTGCTGAACAGTAGATTCCAGGAATGACTTCTGTAGCTTGTAGCAGAGACGAAACACTTGCATTAAACTTTCCTGCAGACCATTCTCCCCGTGTTGAATGTAGAATTACACTGACAATGGTTAGCTTTAAATATTGCTTTGATACCTTGTGATTTCTAGATATGCGCTTCTTAGCTCCAGAGTAAGAGATCTATCTTCAGCGCTGTTTTCCAAGTGTGCAGCATATGTCTCTAACCCTGATATGACAGACGAGAAATAAAGTTTTATGTCCTTGTATGTGCTGGGGGTATCTAAAAATGAGTGTTCAAAAGTTAACTGCTAATGCTTGTCTAGAACAGGGTGAGGTGTGATCTGTGAGAATTCCAGAGCAAAAATGAGTTTGGTATCCACTACTTGTGAAAAATACCAGTAATGTGAACATGCACATAGAAAACATTTTGAAATTACTAAGAAGTGGTTTCCTTTTTCAGCATATCCATGTGAATATCTTCATCAGTACAGACTTTTTTCTGGAAAAATGCAGATGCATCAATATTTGGAGATTACTCCTTTGTAAACAGTCTTACAGTCCATGGTATATTTGAAGCCACGATTATGGAAAACACAATAGGCTCTGAATTTTATTTAAGACAAATGATTAGTTTCTCTTCAGATTTGCTATTTGCTAATAAATTTATATTTGCTAGTGTCTTTCTGAACCATTTTTTCAACTCTACATTTAGATTAAGTCATAATTTAGCTTTAAAATTTCTGAACTTAATCCAACAAGTTTTGAAAATTGGGTACTGCAAAGGGATAAATGCTTTGTACTGCATGCTAAATAAGTAAAATTATTTCTGCTTAATTAATTTTACATGTGCTGTAGAAGAGATGACTAAACTGAAATGTGACAAAGAAATGCAACTTGAAGAGCTGTCAGAAACACTGGTAAATGCTCATTTTATTAGTCTCATGGCATTTACTTTTCATATGTAGTCTCTCTTGCTTTTTAAGTATCTTAAATGCCATATAGAAACACTGCCTAATCTGCCTTAATGTTGCCTTTTTACCTGTCTTTCAGATGACTGAAGTTTTTTCTTTGAAGGATTTGATGCTTTCCACTGTTTCTCTTGTTCTGTTCTGCTTTGTTCTGGTTTTCGTTGACAACATTTCTGGTCATTTCCTTCTTCATTCACACCTATTCAAATGCCACTCCCTGTGGATGTAAAGATTTTCCATTTTTAGTTATGCCTAGCACTCACTGTTTCATCATTCTGAACTTTTCTGAAAAATACTTTTTTTGTTTGTTTGTTTTTGTGATGAACATTAGCTCAAACCTTGTGAGCGCCATGCATATGACATTTGAGGCTGAGGGATCAACTAAATTTTGGCAGTAAAGATAATTCCTGGAGTGGCTAGCTTTCTTCATAATAATCTTCTGAAAATTAGGCATTGTAAAGACTCATTTTGGTGTTTAAATGATAACCAAGCTTCTGACACCACCTAAAAAAGGCAGTGGAATTTGTGAAAAGGTTATGTGTGACAACATGAAGAAACTGATAAGCAGTTTCATAGGTTTATGACTTTGCAAATCTGTTGTGATAATTTTGCTGTTTGAGGGGTGTTAGTTATGGTGAGGTGTCCACCATACTGCAGCTTTTAGTATCTAGAAAGCATTGAATGCTGTGGTGATGCATGTCCCTTCTCAGAGAAAACGTTTAAGAGCCTACAGAAAGGTCTTTTGGTTATAACACCCTGTTCCATGTATTCCTATGATACTGGGTGTTCTTTTCTTACTTATAGGGAAGTTTCCTGACATAATTAGCTCTGGTCTCTGTGAACCCTACTAAACTGTGACAGAGGCTCATTTTCTGGTACAGAAGTCTAAGCTATATGAAGTACACTTTTGATATAGGATTATTTTAGTTATGATCTTGTATTTACAAGTCTAACAGAAACTGCATCAGCTAAAGTAACGTAGTGCGAAACCAGGTTTGCCTTTTACCACATATGTTTGTTCCTTATATACTGTTCATTGAATTTTCTAAACTGAGTTTCACTGATGTGCTTAAACAGGGAAAAGTTGAAGGGCTTCTAGTGAAGAAGAAAGATCTCGAGGCTACTGTAGAAAATTTGCAGAAGAGAGAAGAAGAAACGAAAAATGTTCTCCAAATCAGAGAGGTCTGAATAAAGGGTGGTAGTAACGCATTTTTATAAATAGTTAGGTTACACATTATCGCTTGTATATAAGAACAGAAGAAATATCACATAGTCAGACCAGTGTTCCATCCAATACACTGCTCTGCTTGTGACAATGACAGCAGAAGATACTACCTAATAGGCAAGCCTGACTATTATCTCCTGTCCATTCCCCTTACATTCATATAGTAGCTGTATTAAGGACGTTTGAGGACACATCCCTGTCAGCTGCCTTTGCTATCAGTTTATGGACTTGCTCATGTTCACTTGTCTCATCTGTTTTTGAACTTCCTCATACCGTTTGCCTCCATAGCCGCCTGTGCTAAGAAATTCCAGAAGTTCTTCATGTGCTGTGGTTAAAAACTGATCTCTCTCCCCTGCTTCCTCTCTCCCTCCTTCCCTTCCTCCTCCCACATCAACTGCCTGCCAGTGCCTGTCATAGCAGTGTATCACCAAATATTTGGAGGAAATGGTATTCATAGAATTATAGAATCATAGGTTGGAAAAGACCTCTAAGATCATCAAGTCCAACCATCCACCCAGCACCACCATGCCTACTAGACCATGTCCTGAAGTGCCACATCTAGACATTTTTTTAACACCTCCAGGGATGGTGACTCCATCAATTCCCTGGGCAGCCTATTCCAATGTCTGACCACTCTTTCAGTAAAGAAATTTTTCCTAATATCTAATCTAAACCTCCCCTAATGCAACTTGAGGCCATTGCCTCTTGTCTTATCACTAGTTAGTTGGGAGAAGAGACCAAATTCAAAGCATTTAAATGTTATAAACTACATTACATTACATTACAAGGCTTGCCTTATCTTGTAATGGCAGCAAGTTTCTGACAGAAGAGTTTTGCTTTGTGGTTTGGGATGCATCCAAATTATTTGCTTATTCTATCACATAGTAGTGGAATTCTGTGATTTTTTTTAATATTTTTTTTTCATTTAAATGAATGCAAAAGCGCGTTATATCTGAAGCAAATGTCTTTATTTAAAATAATGTCCAAGGAAAGCTAATTTTGTCCGTAATTTTCCAGACCAGCTAGTTACGCTTACAATAGGGGACGCATTTAGCATTTGTATCAGAGTTCAATATCTCACATTACTTCCACATCACGCCAGAGAGATATAAAGATACAGTCTGGCTAATTTATGGCATATATGTAGTTTTGTTTCACAGAATCACAGAATATTCGGGGTTGGAAGGGACCTCCGTGGGTCATCTAGTCCAACCCCCCTGCCGAAGCAGACAAAATGTGCAACGCTGAGCCAAAATATCGTCTTGTTATTTGGAGATTGACCTCAACTCAATTTCTGACTTTGCAGATGAGGGCAGCAGTTTCTGAAAAATAGCCTGGTCAGAAAATCTGCCAACTTTCAGCAGAAAACATGCTTTAGCAGTTTACATGCTTTCTGCTTGATTGGTCCCTTATGCTCAGGCTTTTTTGCACCCAAGTG
>Ga0065711_1042404_pt1 | contig 15408 bp, 8 predicted proteins | sample Hoacrofraction12_FD_59098 | JGI IMG/M metagenome (GOLD analysis project Ga0065711, IMG submission 59098) | Hoatzin crop microbial communities from Cojedes, Venezuela - Epithelial fraction 12 v2 (version 2) | ecosystem: Host-associated > Birds > Digestive system > Esophagus > Crop | place... | reverse complement strand
GCCTGGACAAGGTCCTGTGCAGCCTGCTGTAGGTGACCCTGCTTCGGCAGGGGGGTTGGACTAGATGACCCACAGAGGTCCCTTCCAACCCCTACCATTCTGTGATTCTGTGATTCTGTGACTCTGTGAATTGTTCCTGGAGACCAAGTGGCACAGACTAGCAAGGAAGTTTCTAGTGTCCTTAGTACTAGAAGAAAAGACACACTCAAAGGGCTGGAAGGTTAAAATTCATGGCCTCACCTATAGCTGGCATTATGCAGCTATGGAGGATCCACTAAGAATTTGCTCTATCCACCACAAGAAGCTCTCAAAACCCCAGGTTTCCTCTGAAGAAAGCTCCTACAAGCTACAAAACTACAATGCACCACATCAAGAGAGCAAGAGGAAAGACGGGATGCTTAAAAATCTTAGGACTGGGTCACAGCAATGACTTTTTTAGCTGAAAATTCCTTAATGGCCCTAAATGGACCACATTCAACACTACTAAGGAAAACCTGACTTGATGGATAGTATTCATCTATACAAGGGCAAGACTAACCAAGCAAGCACCTGAGAAATCTTCTGGCATCACTTCAAGAATTGGCAGCCCAGCCCATAACCAATCTCTAAAACTCCAGTTCATTCATTTTTAACTATAGTAGGGCCTTTTGAACATAGTGATGTAGGAAATTGCTTAGAGACTGAATGGATGTGAACACAGCGGAAGGATGAGTGATCAGTAAAGAGCTTCCTTTTGTGCAGGGTCATCTTTGCAAGTAACAGGAGGGGAAAGCATTAGTCCAAGAGTCAGGAACAGTGAAGTGGGAAAGGACTTGAAGGACCCATCTAATATGTGCTTCCAGTCCAGAGAGAGATTTATTTCATCCTGTCTAAACAACTCAGGCAATGGGCTATCCTTAAAAAGCCCATTACATCCTCCCTTATTTTTTACTGTCAGGAACACAGGTCCATCAACCTCCTAACAAAGCTTACAGATCCATTCTGTCCTTGGATATCAGAAACCCTTTTCCTCAACTATTTCATCCTCACTCTTGCTTCCCAGTCCCAGCAAGTTTTCTCTTCACAGTCATGACTTTGTTCAAGCTTTGATGTCTGGTGGCCCCAGTACAGAGATGGGTAGGTACTTGTTTATCCTGTTCTCATGCTATGGCTGAGATCAAGGTATACATGGGATATCAGACAGTCTAAGCAGGTTACACAGCTTCCTCACAGACAGGACAGAGCAGAATTTTGTTGCTCTTTCCCCAGGTATCAAAAAAATGCAATGGTACCTCCTCTTTCCCTCCCCAGTTCAACTTCCAGATGAAGCCTTCAGTCCCTTGCTCCTCTCTCCCTTCCTCCTCCACCCTGGGTTGCCACTTTCGACTAAAATATATGCATGGTATTTTCTAGGGTATTTTTTTCACCAAAGCTAGAGAGCTTGTTGCTCTGGGATTCTTCTGTATTGCCACTTTAACTCCTGCATCTCTTTACTTCTCCTGAGCATCATCCAGCTACCTCACCTTTTTTCTAAAGGGCATCTCTCTCTGCAGAGACCAGCATCTTACAGTATCTTTGCTCAGCTGGAAGTCTCCAGCATAGGAAATTAGCACCGCCAATTATTCTAATACCCCTAAACCCTTCTAATCCCACTGATGCTCTGTTTCAGCCTCCTCAAGCTGAAGGCAATCCACTGATTGTTTCTTCAGCTCAGCAACGAGCGCAGGGCTTAGGAGGAACAGAACAGCTTGCTTCTGCCTTCCTGGGCTTGTTATCGCATATCTTTTGTCTTCGCAGTCATGAAAGTCCACTGATGAGTGCAATCACAGGGAAAGGCCCAAATCAGAGAAGAGTTCACAATCAGAGTGCAAAGGAGTGGGTCAGATGTTCATTTAAATCAATGGCCACATACAGCAATTGCCTAAATCTAAAACTATACCAACATGGGGATGTGTGGTATGATTTTAGAGTCAAAATTAACAATTATCAGTGATAAAAGTGGATAGAGATGCTATGCAATGAAAGATGATTCTGAATGGCTATTCAGGAATGATACACTCTTCTAAATGCAGTAAGGAAGTCTCTCTCTTCACACCAATTGTTTACAGCATTGGAACAGCCCTACCACCTGTGTTAGGACGGAAGAGACAGGCAGTTTCGATTCTCCACTTCTCTGAGCATGAAATAGGACCAGGTTCAACACCCAACTTATTCTAAAGCAACTGGGAAGGATTAAAAAGATAAACAAAAAGGAGATAAATAGCATTTAGCATGCACATGTTGGGCAGGAAGGTCCACAACGGACAGCCATCACAAAAGGGGTTTTATCTCAGAAGGGACAAACTATCCAGGCTTCAGTGCAGAGCACTCCAGTGACCCCCAGGCAAGGACAACGGGACTCTGTTTGGCCTGGCAGCATCAGAAATCCAGCCCTCCATGATTTTTGTCCTCTTCTTGCCCTTTGGAGGCAGGTGCAGTCATAGCTCCTCTCCCCTGGGATGGTTATGTGCTGGTACGTCCTCTGCTGTGCCAGAGGAGGTCCAGATCTGTAATTTTCCATTACTGCTGCTTATCAAATGTCAGCATTCTGGCGACCTTCAAGGGTGTCTGTTCCCCTTGTCACCACTGGGACCTAAAAAAACTCTCTTCTTCATTCCCTGCTCAGAGTTTACGTGAGTGACTCAAACCTTGGGAGAGTCGTAGGCAAAAAGGGAAGTACCAAATCTCGTCTGTGTCACGCATTGTTCTCCATCCAGTCTGGCACCTTTTTCCATACTTCATCCAGGACACTTGATTCTTGCAAGCAGTTGATAAGGAAGAAATTTCTTTTAATATTTGGAAGGATCCTCAGCATCCTCGGAGGCCTTAAAGCACGGAAATTACTGTGGCAGCAGACACAAGAGATTCGAAGCTGCTTTCAGAGATCAAGGCATACAGCATCTTAATTGGGATCCACTCTCTGCAGAGAGAATGAGGAGACCTGGTATGTCCTAAAGAAAAGAGGTGGATCAAGGAGTACCTGTTGGTAGACAAACTTGGTGACACAACTTTGATGGTTTCTGTACTGGGTAAGTCCTTGGTGGCTTTGGTATTTAGGCTGCAGGGTTTCCGAGGCATCCACGTGCTTATGAGACTTTTGGAAAGGAGCTGTGACTAAGTGCTTATCTGTGCTTACTTTCAATGTCCACTGAGTGTATGGGGAGCTACATTCAAGGTAAGCCTAAATAAGATGCAATTAGTCTGTATAGAATCATAGAATTATAAGGGTTGGAAGGGACCTTAAAGATCATCGAGTTCCAACCCCCCTGCCATGAGAAGGGACATCTTCCACTGGACCAGGTTGCTTAGAGCTCCATCCAACCTGGCCTTGAATACTTCCAGGGAGGGGGCATCCACAGCTTCTCTGGGCAACCTGTTCCAGTGTTTCACCACCCTTATGGTGAAGAATTGCTTCCTAATATCTGAACTAAATCTGCCCTCTTTTTGTTTAAAGCCATTTAAAGCCATATCTCCATCGAGAGGGTGTATTAATCTACCTTCACACAACAGGTAGACAAAGTATGGCCTATACTTCTCCTGCAGGATTTCCTGACCACTTACAACTATGGAGGCCACCAACATTAATAACAACTTGGGGATACTGGAACTCCAGCTGTGGCTTTAACTGCTTTTGGCCATCTGTAGGGAAATGGTTAGGTGAAAGCAGAAGTGCCAAGGCATATGCAAATGGACAACAATTAGTTGTTATAAATTCCCAAGTCATTTCTTCTCATCAGCCTTTCAGACAGGGGTCAACACTGTTCGTAAAGAGAAACACACAGACAAAACTGGAGTTGGCCAGTGACAACCTTGAGTTGTCCTTCCAGACAGCTTGGGTCCATAGAGCATCTTAGCTTGTGCAAGAGGAAACTGTTTACAGATCAAAACTTGGTTCTCGTATTTCCTGGCTCAGCTTTGATGCTAGATATAAGACACCTTTCACAAGTGTGGGAGTTGGAAGCCTTGGATCAAGAGCACATTATCATCTGATGAAAGATGAGGTAACTAATCTTCTCCATTTGGATTTTTTCCTGACCACAGATGCTTTATATGGAACGCTTGTGATTTTACTTATGTGGTGTGTGGAAATCTCTATTTAGGGGAGCAGGGAAGAGATGGTGCCTTATCATCCAAGGGAACAACATCAAAATCTAACATGATTTTTTATATTTATTTCCTAACCCAGCAGACAAATGCTAAGTATCACAAATATACACCAGGAAGAAAAGGATCACACAGAACTTCAACCTCGCTGGCTGATACTCCAGGAAATTAGAAGGGTAGTGATTTAAGATGGATAGAAGGAATATCCTTTGTAAGAGCAAGAAGCCAGTGGGACTGACTAGTACAGGTCATGGGAGGAAAATATACAAAGCCATTCTTCACACTATCATTGGCCATTAATGACAAAGAGTAATTAGTAATGTAAGTAACCTTTAAGCAGTGCTTTTATTCTTCACACATTCAGCTTTAGTAGTGAGGACAGCAGTAAGACTATTTAGGACAAAAGCATCTACTTCTTAATCTTTGAGAATAATGGAAAAGTCACTGTAATGAAAGAGAATATCCTTTCCCAGGTACAGGAAAAAACAAAAGTGCAGTGATTTGCATGGCAAATGCTGTTGCTGTTCCTTCAGCTCTGCAGCTTGTGCTTTGCTACACGTATATTATTTTTTTTAAATCCAAGACGCTTTTCTCATATCCCATTTTCAGAAATTGATTCTCATGCAGTCTTCAACATGTTCTGTAAATCTTCCTAATTCTTTATTATCTCAGCCATTCACCTCTGACCACCATCTGATATTTTCTCATATCAGTCTCTTCCTACAGACAGACAATCTCCAGATTTCATAAATCTGGTGAGCCTGGGCTGGGGCTAGGAGGAGGAGCAGGCAACAGATTTGTAGCTGTAAGAGTAATATACTGTCTCTTGTTTTCCTTCTTTGCTGATAGTAGCTTGTACTGTTGATTGCTCATTAATACTTTGATGATTAGTGAAACTTTTGGAAAAATAATCATGATCAAAGGAACTGTAGGTCAACTATCTCATTTCACAAGGCATTCGTTTGCCTGCCTCTGGTGACAAGGACTTGGACAGAGGTTGAGGCATGTCAACATCTCAGCAGCCCAGGACATCATGATGGAGGAGCAAGTCCCTCAAAGACAGCAATTAAAGGTTTAGTTCTCCAAAGAGAGCTTCTCCAGGACCATTGGGCTTGGGACATTGTGAAAAAATACTTTATTTTTTATCAACTCTTCAGCACTTGTGATCTTTCTGTTCTGATCAGCTACTCACAAAAGGAACAGAATTAAATGTATGTATATGTGTACAGCACATAGGTGGAGAAAGACAGACACACACATGAACCTAAGGATGAAACAAGACTTCAGATATCCCAACATCTGTATCTGGAAGTGTTAGTATATAACAAGTGTACTTTTAAAAAAACCAACTTGGAAAACTACTTGTAGATGTTATATATGGATTCACTTAAACCACTCTATGGGTGAAATGACCATGATTCATGAGCTATATTTTATCAAATATAATTTAATATAGAATTCACCTGAAGGGATCATGAATATTTAGCAGTCAAAGAGAGTCTGGCAAAAATCTCTCACTAAAAATTAGTTCTGAGATAGGCTGCTATGAACAAACAAATTTGTTCACAGAAATTCAAAATCTTTTCCCAATAGATTTAGGAGAAAGAAAGAGATTAACCTAAATGTTGTTGTTATTATTATTAATATTGTTATTATTATCATTATTAATATTATAATCATTATTAATCTTATTTAGTAAGTCTGATTACCCTGATCTGTTATTTTTCCCCAATCATTTTAGAGAGCACCCACGTTGAAAAGATTTGAACTTTGTCTCTGAAAGAAGTTAGATTCACCTTCATTCAGAATGCCTCGTTTCCCATTTTCAGCAGAAGAGCTCAGGGGTTAAGAGAGCTGTCATAGACTGAGTAACAATTTGCAGCCTTGGATTTGAAATGGTTGCCTAGCAGTAAAAGACTCCTTACACACCACTCCCAGTTGGAGGTGTTCCCTATTTCATATATATGGTTAGCTATAAAGATCATATGTAGGAATATATAAGAAGATATATTAATAGAATCTCCCTCTCAAAATCAGAATATTGAGTGTAACTGGAAAAAGCCAAACCCTTTCTAAAGCAATGGAGCATCACACAGTCAGAGGCATCAGCTCAGCCCAGCAAATCAATGTTGGATACATAGCAACAGACACAAAAATCAACTGGTGCAAAGCACCATTCTCAAGGAGTTCTTCAGGATCATTTCTTCAGCTTGAGGGAAACATGAGGATGGTACTAAGTCTAGGTCATTCTTCATAAAACATCTTGCAATATGTTTTTTTTTTTTAAATATGTGTTTACCTTAAGCCCAGAAACATGGGTTTTGCACAGACCTCGCAATTATACCTTACTTGTGTGTTTTCTGACAGCCCCACGAGCCATTCAGCAGTGGTGACTAGCAACAACAACAATATCTTGGATGTTGTTTTTCCCATAAAAAAGGAGTAGTGATGAGCCTTGCAGAAGGAAGACATATTTATCCACAAGACAGAATCAGCTTTGTTTCTCCTGACCCATCCTATGATTTTGCAAAGGCACTAACTATCACGTAAGGTCTTCCATACAGACAATCAGAAAGGCTATTAATGATTTCCTCTTTCTGGTCAATAGATCACAGGCAGAAGCCAGCTGGCTTTTACTTGGACGAGTGGAATGGGTTTTGTATAAACTTAAAGTTTCTTTTGCCCTATTTAGGTCAGGAGTTAATCGTCCTTATCACAAGCAAGAGGTCATGTCCTGTTGTTTAAAGCCAGTGCACACCAAGCAGGCTGCCAGGATGAGCTTCCCCCTTCATCCAGTTAAAGCTGGGCTGAATTGAGACCTGTGCCTGAGCACAGCAGAGTGAACAGCACTGCAATATGCTGCCAAATACTCACAGTGCATCTTGAATGACTTTTGCACAGAGGGCTTTTCTGGTCTAAGACACAAGATAAAGAAATGGTGCTAAATCCCCTTTTTATTTTCTTCTTCCAGAAAACAGACTACACTGTCCCAGTCTATCAGGCTTGGCTTGCTGAAAATTAATAGGTCATAAAGAGCTGCCTCAGTCTGCAATAGCTTTGACCACACCATGCCATCTGGAGAAACTCTCCTCCTTGAAGGTCGGAGTTCAAGTCCTGTCTTGGATCACGAGTAGAGTGAATTTAGAGGTTGCAAGACCCCTAAAACCCCTTCTGCTCAGATCACATGAATTGGCCTGGCCTTGTCTCCATGACTGCCATGACCCAGACTGCTTCAGAGAGCAGCAGTGCAGAGGTGTTCAGAGGAGCTGAGTGCTCTCTTTTTCTCCTCTCCTGTCCTGTCCTCTCCACTCCACCATGCACACCAGTGCCAGGAGAATGGTGCCTGCCCCAAATATCTCAAGGAGAGCACATTAGCCAAGCCGTGGGTCCCAGCTAGGTTTGTCCTGCTGTTCCTTTCACTGCTACCTGCATTTAGGACAAAAGCTGAGCCAGTTGCACTAATGGCTTTCTGCAGCCAGGACACGACAGCTGGCTAGTGAATCCCCCCAGGATGCAAGGCATCGGACAGCATCTTCTCCTCTCCCTCCAACTCTGAGCAGCCGGTACCTTCTATTGCCCTCTACAAGGAGGTGAACAGACACCACCAGCACGAGGGAGTCAGTGGACAAGGATAGAGGGTGACAGTCACTCTGCTGAAGATAGCAACCTTCACCTTGTTGCTGACCAAAAACCCTGCCAAGGCAGGGTTACACCATCCTCCCCCTTCCTCTAGCCCTTCTCCCTCCTGCCCCAGCAAAGCAAACAAGGCAAAGGGCTCTGTTGTTTCAGACCCCTGAGGGAAAAGAAGAACGAAAAAGCAGCCTATCCTCCCAGCTTAGCATGTGACGAGCCACAGAAGAGCAGCAGTGCTGCCAAGCCTGGTGACTAAGGCCAAAGAGAGAGGAGATAGAGGAACACAAGGGCCTGCTTGTTTAGGTTTTGTTTGGGGAGTTATTTGAAATTCAGCAGCAACTGGCTTTGGAGAACAGAGTCCACTCAGAGCCTCTCTCTTCCCATTCATCCTCAGTCCCGCAAAGAAGGGAGGGGGGGATGTAGGCAGAGGAGCAGGAAAAACAACCAGTCTCCTTATAATAATGCCCGCCTAGTAGAGCCTGCCTCTGCCCACAAGGAGGCATCTGAAGCTGGACTTCATCAGGGTAGCAAAGAAATCATGGCAGGACAAAGCCTTGATGCCCACAGCAGCCTGGCATTGAAGAAGCCTCTCCCCTTAGCAGGGTTTTTGGCAAGGCTGACAGCCTCCTTTGTTAAGGCCAAGTCACTTTTTTCCCCCTGCCTCAGTTTTCCCAGGTGTAACATAATACTGTCATATTTAGATAATGGGGACATTCCTAAGCTGAAAGCTGTAAGAGTAAAGTGACTCCTGTGGAGCAAAAAAAAGCAGAACATAGATACAGGATGGGTACAAACAAACAACACAGCTGTGAAAAAGGCAACATGTTAATCTAGGATGCATTGGGGGAGATATTTCCAGATTTCCAAATATAGGAAAGATACTATCTTTGGCCATATCTAATTATTGTATCAATTTTTTGTGCTCAGCTTCAAGAAAGATGAATTCACAGTAAGACCGGGTTGCAGAGAAAGATCACCAACATGACCAGGAGAACATAAGACTTACCAGAAGATGCTGGCATATTTGGCCTTGCAAAAGGAAAGTGAACAGAAAAATAAAATGCTGTACTTCAATGCTGAGAAGGAAGCACCAGGGGAAGAAAGACTCTTTAAACTAAAGGGCAGTGATGCCATGAGAATAAACAGTCTTGATTTGGCAAAAAAATATACCCGGGTTTAGGTTTCTAGTCACCAAAAAAATTATTGTTCTGCACAGTCAATCGCATATGAGTAACAAGGCAATCTCCCTGCTACTGTTGAGCTGGAGTTCACTAGGAAGGCAGCTGGCTTTGGGAAGTGGCCATCTAGTTCTGTCCTTCTATATTTAATGCAGAGAGATGGAAACACCTTGACACCTCCGTAGCTTCCATCTATAGAGCTGAGCACAACAGGGGGCCTTCGCATCAATGTATTTCTGTATCACGTGAGATGCCTCCTTGCTGTTTTCTCTCAGGTGTTTGGTGAGTCATCAGCAACAAGGTGAAAGTTTTCTGATCTAACCTTACACCAAAGTCCCTAATAGCTCAAGGACTCCTGTGACAGCCTACAGACCTGACAGCTACTTTCTTCAGGCAGGAGAGACTCCTTCCACTTCCTACTCATTGTTACTTCAAGGTCCTCCATCTCTAATACCTTAGCCTCAAGGATACAGATGTTTTAGTGGTCCAGGACAAATTCCAGAGAGCAACCTCATCCTGATAAGATATAGTATGATATTACCAAGCCAGCTCACATTCAAACCAGTGGGTCCAATGCCAGGAGCCCTACTCTATCCTTACTGAGCTTTCCTCCTCCTTTTCTCAGCCTCAGACTCTTGGTAAACCTCTGAGGGTTGCTGAGCACCATGGTACTGGGAGCATAAACCTCTTCTTCATGCACTTACTTCCCCCCGCCTTACTTTTCTCTTGATGTCATGGTGAAGGTAGCCAGAAGAGATGAAAGAAACTTGCTGAACCTCCTCCTGCCCCCTTTTAACATGGCAAGAATCACTGCACATGAGCAAATCTGAATCCAGAGTAATAGTCACACTCAACACAGTGACCATTAATCCTGTCCCATCTATATTAACCCATGGTGCCTCTTCCCCTCAGTCATGCCTTCACATGCCACCTGCAGTCATTACCCTCTCCAGCACAGGTACCACACAAATATTTGCTACAGAGGGGCAAGGTTCTTTGATCTTTCTCCACATAGGTGTGACTCTCAGCATCTATCCTAGGTTTAAATCTCACCTTCAAGTCCAAAGTTCCTGTTGGTGCATTTCAGTTGTCTAATCTTAGGCAAATTTAAGTTTAGGCTTCTAAAAATAAGACACTTCATCTCCACATGTACAATGAACATAAAGGACATGCCCTTTCCGGCCAGGATGCTGATAAATGTGGCTACAGTGCCAGAGAGACCTTCATTCCCTGTGAACTGCTCCTTTCAGTTTCTAAGATGCTGCTGTTACAGAGACAGAGCTCCTTGGAGACCGAAAGAAAAGATGCAGAGGCAAACATTTCACTCGCCATGGAGACTGTATTTTGTCCTTATTACTGTTTGGTAATCTCCTGGTCCTATCGGACATACCTCTGGCCTCAGATTCTGACACTTCTGCAGCAGCTCTTGTAATACCTGGTATTCTTCTGTGAAATCAGAATTCCTCAAGTTATGCAATTATAAAAGACAGATAACATTAAAAAATAAGTACAAGTAGCAATTAAAAAAAAATCCCTGCTGTCATTGTTGAAACAAGCTGGAAAGGCTGACCACAGTTCAAATTCCCAATTAAAAAAAACAAACTATTTCTAAGCAACTCAAAATTTGAAGGGATCCAATTTCACAAATTTCTGAATTTTTTATTTTGGCCATGTTTCGTAAGTAGGTCATCAAAGGTGAACACCACAGGCCACAGATCCCTCCTTGCGAGCCCACGTAACACTCAAAACAAGATTGTGCAATTCACAGTTAAACCCAGCCTGGACGCAGTGTTCACAGAAGAGTGCCTGCAGCCCATGGGAGGAGCAGCCGCTGCTGCCACTGTGTGACCCCATTCAAGGAACATGAAGTCCCTCCTCACCCCTGCCTGGTACCATGCTTGTTCCTCATCACTGCCTGCTATTTTGGTCCAAGTGTCCCTTAACACCTTGTTCACGTTGCTGTTTTAGACTGGGTGTCCTGTACTACCTTGTTCTCACTGCACTAAAGCAAAAAAACCCAAACAAAAAACAACACAAAAAAAAACCCAAATAAAAAACCTCTAATTATTATAAATGGAGGCTGAAAATATGGATATTTCACTGAAGTTCTGAAGCAAATGACATCTTCTCAGGAGATTACTACAGTGGACACAGGCACATGTGTTTTATTTATAGCTCTAATTTTACTGCAGTCGCTCAGTCAAGCAAGGCCAGGACTGTATATAGGCAAATGCGGTTCACTTCTCCCCTTGTCAACTTTAAAGGGCAGCTAATGGCTTGTCCAGAGTGTTTGCTATGAATTTTATGGGCACAGCTTAATCACAGAGATGGAAAACAGCTGATCGAGAAACACAGCTGCAAGAAAGGGAGGCAGATCCCCCCTTCACTGCCCTCCGGGCAGGTGGACAATGACACAGAGATGCTCCAAGGAGGAATCAGGCTCCCTATTCCTTTCAGAGCCCTGTCTCAAGGCTCCCTCACTTGTATAATACTCTCCATTCGTCACCACTTGAAAGCCTCTAAATCAAGGCACAGCATCTCTCTGACAGGTTCACTTGATTCCTACCACAAGTCACAGCATCCATGCAGTCATTGTAGGATGAGCTTGCCATCCCTGTCCACTGGAGCTCAGACACAAGATTATAATAATTCCTTCTTGACTTGCAAATGCTGACTTTCCTTGTCCCCCACTCTCTGATATTCATTGCTCTGCAAAGAGACCACTTAAATCAAATAAGGCCAAGGTGTGGCTACAGCACCAGCTATTGAGATGCTGGGACTGATGAACAGGTGATAAATGTGGTTTACTTCTTCTTGCTGTCACCCCATTCCCTCTCTTCCCTTCAGTGGTGTCTCTCCAACCCTCATTCTCACCACTTTTAAAACCCTGGAAATGTTTAAAAGCTTTTCTGGAATTTTAAAAAAATGATTCTTCTCCCTGACCTCCTTTGGACTTTATTTCTCTTGCCTGAAATTTGCTGTTGAATTTAGAGACTGTGTCTACATCACATCACCACGAAAGGACTCACACAAAGACAGAAACGTCAGCTAACCTGTTGACCCCTTGCACCTTGCAGTCCCTTTGACTTGCACTTTCCCCTGTCCTCCCACCCTGAATTGTGGTAGGTTGGTAGAAAACATGTTCCTTCCCGCCCACCCAGGAATAGATCTGGGCCAGTTTCATTCCCTATAAATTTGCACTTTGCAGTCACAGATGTCATCCCTGATGTTTAGATCTACCTCAGTCTATCTATTGGCTTGAAACAAACAGGAGGGCAATCCGAATCTGCCTGACACAGCAAATCTAGGGAGGAAAAAGGGGGAATCAATTTTTATAATACGTGTTTGGCACTACATTATAGATATAACTCTAAATGCAAGCCATAAAGTTGGAGAGGCTTATAAATTAAATCCATTCTGTCCCTTTTAACTAAAAAGTGACCTTACCATAGAATTAAATGTGGTTTTTATCCAGTGATCTATGGAGCTGTAAAAGTGGCTGATTGTTGCAGTGCGGTGTTATAGTGCAGAGAGGAGCCCCCAGACAGGCATCTTCACACAGCTCAGCTCATGTGCTGCTGCTTGGTTTACAGTTAACACAGGGCCACTATATGGCTGAGGATTTCACCTCTCTCCCAGCCAGAAGCATATGACCATGTCCCTGCTGGGAACAGTCCCTGGCCAGGCTGTCCTCCCAACTGTATCCAGGCTTGGGATGGGAGAGTGTTGCCTGAACAGGACAGAAAACACACCGGGGTGTGTTCTAAAATCAAACTGTCTGCACAAACGCATGGCAGATTTTGGCTCTGTGTCCTGTCCCTGTTTAGTGTACTGCACCCTGAGTATGGCGCAAGAGGGGGAGAGGATTAGAAAGTACCCTGGGGTTCAGCAAAACACCATAGTGGCGGAAAAAAGCAGAGGAGGAAGGTCCTTGATTGCTCATGTAGTGACTCCATCCCCCTGCTCCAATAATCATACAGGAAAGTCTGAAGCACAAAAGACTTGATATTGGAATCCAGCCCAGAGGACACAATTTAGGATGTTCCTGAATGCTTTTGAATGGCCAGAAATTATCAGGCTTTGTCTCACAAGAAAACATGGTTTTGAAGACTCTGCTGGGTTACAGGTTGGCATTCATGCATATAGGCTCTCAGAGCCTGCAGGAGACTCAGTGCTCCAAGGAACATAATCAACACAGGATTGAAGTCTGTTTGACTTCCAATCAGTACAGCAGTGAAGAAAATCACTCCCCCCATGCCATGGATGAAACAGATGCTCGGGGAAGTCAGTGGTGTGTTTCCTCATTACTACTGAGAAGTGGTGCAAAGGAGGAGCCAAAATCCTTCCCAGCTATCAAAAGTCGCTGAAGCCTGGAAAAAAAAAAGCGCTGCCAGGACTGTCTCTCTTCTATATGTGCACTGTACTGGTGTTGCCCTGTGAGCCATAAACCTCTGTCAAACAGCAAGAGCGAATTCAGGGGTGCAGCCCAGACGGGCCAGTGTTATGTTGGAGACTCATCTGAGATGCCACACTCCACTGTGCAACACACTGACCTCGGCTAATTGTGGGCAAAGCCACTGAATGCAAATCCACGCTGCTGGCTAGGTTACTCTTTGGCACACCCTATGCTATTTACAAAGTGCTGTCCTGAAGTGTGGTTTGGGAGCACCACCTCCCTGTAAGCCTGGACACTGATGCCAATCGCTCCCTTCTCGTTTAGGTCTTTCTTTTCCTCCTAGTCACTTATTGTTTGTTATTATTTGGCGTAATAGTGGCATTTTTGTCTGCAACTGTACTGTTGAGCCACACAGGGACAGAGCTGGGACTCGAGAACTGTCTGACAGCCATCCACACGATTTGTTACCAAGGTAATGCTGAGCACTATCCAGGGGCCAGCATGGGCCAAGGATTATTACTGATAAACTATTTGATCAAGACTAAGCCACAGGTAAGTAGATAGAACTTAGTTCTGTACCAACAAGTTGTACCATGCCACTTTGTTAAAGAACAAGTCCTGGCACGTATTGTTAATTAAGATTTGATGTGATATTTCATTGATTGCAGATCTGCAGGGATTCAGACCCCTGCACTCACTAGAGATGCTGGCACAGCAAGGTACTTGCAAGGATTAACTGGAAGGAAAAGAAACCCTGACAGTGCCCAGGTGAAACCCACCTCCACTGCTGGAATAAGCAGGAAAGAGATCTTAAAAAAGTTGATTTCCTAGAGCACATCAATGCTTAGTCTCAGCCAGAGCCTCTACTAGCCACCATGGTGCAAACAACAGCATTATTATACTTACCCAGGGTTCCTCGCTATTCCCTCACCTTGAATATTTACCAGTATTAGAGCTTTTCTTCTTCAAGGGGAAGAATAATTAATGTTTTGCTGTTTCAAAGCTATTTATGGCTAATGTTTGGCAAAATCCAAATACTGCAGCCACCCAGGACCTGCAATGGACCAAGTCAAGAACATCTGGAAGACGAGATTCACCAGCAAGAGTCCTTGTCTCCAAAGAAAGACAGGGAAAAAAGAAAATGAAACAGTTTCAAGCTTTGAAACTGCAGTTGGATTTCCATGGCATAATTCAGGTGCTTGCATACCAGCTTTTTGTGAGCCTAGAGCTCTCCCGTCCTCATTGATTCTGCCATAGTAACACCACAAGGCACCAACTAAGAATCAGACCTGACTGTAGCAAGGAGGACCAATTTCCCTAACCTCATGAACCCCCTAACTCAAATTTTCCTGAGGCTGAGTGTACCTAGGAAAGGGTGTAACAAAACTCATAGTCCCGAGATGGCAACCGCTCTCCAGGAGCTTCACAGAGGAATAGGGCTGAGCTAGAGATGAAGCAAGATCCCAAGACCACATGATGTTGATCTCATCTCTGACAATGTTCACTTTCCACCTAATTCAAGCCATAGACTGACCAGCTGCATATGTCCTCAGGAGCTCTACACTGGCCATGTTCATAGTCAATGCTGTACAACTCACAGTGATCAAGTGATGTAAGCCTAAAAGAGATCATCAAGAATAGCTCAGAGACAACAGACAGTATTGGTCAATAATTTGGGAAGGAATAAAGCATAATGTCTTTAAATGATTCACCCTGTTGATGATCTAGGAAACAGTCAGATTAGTTCCCAAAACAACAGAGAAAATAAGCGGATAGGCAGAGACCCAGCTGCCAGTATTTGATGAGGGCTTGGCGGTTGGACAGAACAATTACGCCACCAAAGTCACCTTCCAGACTAGAAGCCAATGTGCACAGCTGAACCCCTCTTCCAATTATTCCTCCTCTGACTGTCTAAGGAGTAGTAGCCATCAGACCGACGCTTTCAGAAAAGGACATCTGAGTGGCAGGATGGCCCACGGAGTGGAAAGTATGGCTGAGCAGCATCACTAACTCTCCACCCCATTTCTGGCATTTGCACTAGGGTGATTGATTTCTTCCCTCCCCCCCCCCCCCCCCCCC
>Ga0065711_1042403_pt1 | contig 15408 bp, 6 predicted proteins | sample Hoacrofraction12_FD_59098 | JGI IMG/M metagenome (GOLD analysis project Ga0065711, IMG submission 59098) | Hoatzin crop microbial communities from Cojedes, Venezuela - Epithelial fraction 12 v2 (version 2) | ecosystem: Host-associated > Birds > Digestive system > Esophagus > Crop | place... | reverse complement strand
CCCCCCTCGTATATCAAATGAAACTCATCCATTCAAGCTGAGAGGCTCCAATTTGCCAGCCTGGCCGCTCTGTCTGTGGGCAGCGTGGCTGCCGTGAGACCTTTCGGAGCGAGGTGTCCCTCCAGCAGTGCCACAAGGGACGGAGCTCCGATCTCGGCTGTGGTGGTGGTGGAGACCGGTTCAGTGAAGCTCTGACAGCCTAAAACCGGTGACGGTAGGGACTTCTTCACAGGCCTTGACGTAAGGTAGGGATAAGCAGAGGAAAATCGAGCTCCTGAGTGAAAACGTCTGGTTTGTTTATTTTATAAGACACATATGTAGGCTGAACAGAGGTCACTTTTCTTTGTGGGAGTACTTTTTTGGGTGATAGTAAATTGAGATACTTAACAGCTGGTGATTTCCATTGCATCTTTCCATGTAAGATAATATTCTGAATGTTTTGCCAGCTACAGTGCATGTTACACAAGAATCTAGAGATAAATGAATGCTGATTCATGTAAATACAGAGCCAAGTTTGGAACAGGGAAATTCTGACTAGCTTGACAAAAATGCTTTCTTTTCAACTTATTAACATGCAAATACGGTACACTGTGACTTTTTTTGTACTTTGAAATGTCTGCTAGTCTACTACAATTGAAGTTTTACAAATGTGTTGCCAGTATTTGCATTCTGCTCAAAAATACTTACAATAATGTAAAAAGAAAATGAATTCTATGAGCCATGCTGTCTTCCAGATCACCAAAAAAGTGTGATTGATGTACTATCTGCCAGTATTTTTGTGTGTGTTGTTTCACAAGTGATACTGATTTGTAGAACGTTTGACACAGTAGTTTCTCGGTGATACATTTCATTAATTCTCTCCTGGAGAGCACATTACAGTTTCAGTTTGAATATAGTCTGTGTGAAATACAAAGTACTGATAAAGGTCCTAAGCTTCTATCTACTAAGGCTTATTAAATACCATAGCAGATTATGCCATTATAGTGAACACTGGAACAGCAAAGTAGCAATGGAACATGTGCTAATCAGATACTACTTCTTTCTTGCTGCTGCAATTTATCTAAACATAAGAATTATAAACTGTCAAAGTGCAATTTATTTCCAGTGTAAAAGAATGGCTTGCATGCTAAGTGCAGGAATGGTAAAGGATTACACCATACAAATGACAATTTTGCTTGACAAAAAACTTATTTAAGATTATATTACAGAAATGTATTCTGAATTACTTAACATTTTTCAAGGATACATTTTTATATACAATGCAGTAGAAGACTTCCTAGTAGAAGAAAATGGCTTTATTACACTTGCAGCAGTTAAACCGAAAGAAGTACATGTTGAATTGCTCCATTATCTGTACAGTTTGTTACAAAACCAATTTGTCAGTGTCGATAGTTTTCCTGTGCTAGCTATTTAGTTTGTTATGAAGGTTACCCTTAGTAGTTCAGTTACTTTACCCAAGTAGTTTATAGCCAATATTCTAATGCCTTGTCTTTTTGTTTTTAAATATGTAGAAAGCGTTTGCACACTTGTAAAGCATGCACGTAAGTTAAGTGTCGAACTTAAGTGTCTAAGAAAACAGTAAAGGTAGTGCTAAACAACAGACTTTTATAGAAGAGACTATCAGGCACAAAACTTCTGTTGCCACTTTCCTATGGGTATTTGCCAGCTTGATGCTGAGTGACATTTATATAGTTTTGTTCATGCTTTTGTGTAATAGAGGGGACAGTAAGACTTATTTGCAGAAACAATATCTAGAGTTTTCACATCTCAAATATTGACTGTGGAGCATTTCTCGGTTTATCAGACAAAACACATATGGATTTTTAACACCCAAACCAAGCGGAGCTCTTGTTCAGCACATTGTTTAGAGAGAAACGTGAAGAAGTTGCAGGTAAAGGGTTCTGACGTGGTGTATATCAGATTGTTTCATAGTTCAATTGTACATGTGAAATAGAACTAGTGGTGTATTGATGTGATTGTCATAGGGAGACCAGTCGACATCTCTCGGGCTGCCTTTGTTTACTCATTGGCAGTTCCCTTTGTTCTAAGGAGACACTAGAAGGTGTATGAAGTTTTAGAACAAATAAGTAGACACAGCAGAATGTACATGCTCTAAGTTACCGGAGATGAGAGCAATACTAATTTCCCATTAGTTTAATTAGAATTGGTAATTGATACTTTTGTATATCTACAGTAATGTAGCAGTCGGGAAATAGTCTCTACTTACGTGACCGACCAATGTACCCCAGTGAGTGCAAGTTCTTTTCATTCTGATTATTTGATACTTCCTTTTTAAGGTAATGCATTTAATTTCTGACATGAGTTCCCAAATACATGTTGCTGAATACAGTACTGTAAAGGAGAACATCAGTAGAGAAAACTGAAAACAATTTGTAGCTCTCCTCCTTCTTGGCATCAGGTGTTTTATATAAAGTTTAAAACTGAATTCTGTATTCAGTACACTGCTGACATTTCACCGCCACTTTTTTAGAAGATCTTTCACAAGTTTGATTCCTATTCTTGTCTTGTTTAACATGGTGTTACTCTGAAAAATTCTTTTAGCCTCCCATTTATCAGTTCTCGTGTATTCAGTAACACACTAACGTATTTCCCTAATGGCAAACAAATGTTTATGTCACTTAGTATTCCATAGGTCTTAATCACTTGCCAAAAGTTAAAGCTGTACAGAAGTGTTTTGCTGAACGGGTATGAGTTTAAGCAAGTGTTTTTTTGGATCACAGATTTAAAATCCGAACCCTCCAGGTGCTGCACATTGCCTGTGAGGAGCCTGGATACTACTGACTTCCGCCAAAGACAGCCAAAGATAAGGAGAGCTCAGTGCCTGAGATAAATCACTTAACAGCTAAAATAGTAGCATATGAGTAGGTTTATTTCACTGAAACTTTTAATCACAAATATGAGATTAGCCTGTTAACAACCACTGTTTGAAGAGCAGGCCATTTAAACCCTGTTTATAGGTTTACATGTTTTGGCCATCATGTTCTCTTGCTTTCTTTTTTACTTGCTCTGCTCAACAATGACTGTTTACTATTTAAAACAGTGCAGTTGTGGTGTGGTTGGTTTTAAGTTTGTTTGGTTTTTTTTGTTTATTTGGTTTTTTTAATATATATTGGTCACCATCGGTAGAATTAACAGAAGCAGTAAAGGAATTTCTGAGTAGCATTATTTATTTGCTTGGTGTATTGGCTTCCTGGCCAATTCTGTAATCCTTTATGAATTATCCCTGTGCCTTTCCTCACTGGAAATGTACTGTTCAGTGAAGAAAAATGTTTATCATGCCAGAGTGTTCTGACACCTAGTCAAAACTAGATGCATTTCCCGAGAAGTCTTCTTCCCATGAAAGTGAAATATGTAGAAATTAGTTTTAGAAAAAATTCTGTGTATGATAGCCAGTTAATTTGTTTCATAACATTTCAAACATCAATCAGTCTGTTGCAATGTAGAAGCATTTTGACTAATTGGTTATCATGTATGTGTATTGTACCTGTAGACTAAATGGGTCAGTTTCCTCAAAAATATGCACATATAACCAGCAGCCTTAATAGGACCCAAAAATCATGCATTAAGGGGGCAATCATTTTAACCATGTGGGAAAGTATAATCTTTTTTCTTGCTTATGTGCAGACACACAGATATACACAGAGGCTTATCTCAAAGATTGCTTTATATAATTATAAAGTAACTCTCAAGAATCAAGTTTTTCACAACTTTCAGCTAAGCAAATACAGTATAATAATGGTAAAAGTAACAATGTTATGGTAGCACTAAGTGCAGTGCAGAGGAAAAAAAAATGGGAACATTGTTATTCAGCATAAACATTTACCTTGGTGAGTTGTTTCGTATGTTTAATTTTAATACTGCTTGGTAAGAAGTATATTGAAGTATATTTCAATTTTCTGTTCTCAATTTGCATTATATTAAATACTTTACAATTAGTTTTTAAGTGACCCACGTTTGACCTTCAGTAAAAAACTATGATGAAAGAGGGGCTAATTAAACATGAAATAGATGGATTGTTGATGCTTTAATTATCTTTAACACAATATGTTCCACTGATAAGTGCAGCCTTTATTTTTTTTCCCCTTCAGTGAAATCATCTTGTACAGTGTGCAAATGACTAAGTTAGCACTGAATCATTCTGCACTCCCAGGAGATGTACAGAGCCAAAAGGGACAGGATCTGAGTAAAGGAGGATTCTTGCTCTGAATAAGTAAAGAACTGTACTATTATAGGCAAGGGGTAGTAAAAAACATCTTTAAAAGGATAGAATCTGATTTATCAACTTGGACAGCTCTCTGGTTTTGTACATACTGATATGAACCTGGGTTATAACCATGGTTAGCAGTTTGACTGTTGCTGTGTCAGGCTTTGTACTGTAGCAGCGTATTTCTGAGTGTGTTTCTTCTTCCTCTCTCTCTTTTTTTCTTTTTTTCTTTTTTTTTTTTTTTTAATTTTTAGTTGCCTTTTTTTTCTAGTATTTGGGATATTTGTTAGTTTGACCAACCATCAGCTGTGTTTCAGAGAAATACCTGTCCTGCAGCTTCAGGCACTTTTTTCTTTAAGGATTTGCTTTCAAAAGTTTTAGAAGGTTTATATAGTTAGTGATCTGCTGGGCTACTTTGAGACATAAAACTTATCAAATTGGTTTTGCATTAAAATATAAAAGAAAATCAACAGACTTCAGAAGTAGTTAGCATTGTGCTTATGAGTCAATGAACTGAATCCTTCACAAGCACTGTGGACTCCGCTATATTTGCTGAACATTTTAGTATTTCATTACTAATCTTAATAGAACACATAATTTTCATTTTCTTTGACTATATATACAGGAAATATTGATACAGACATGAGCAATTCAGTGCGGTATTTAGCAGGCTGGTTTTCTAAGCAAGTCTGCTTCCAACAGATATTTGGAAACCGTTAAAGCTGCAAAACCATTTCCTTTTCTTCAGTCTTAGGCTGCATGATAATATGTTCCGTGTAATTAATGTTCTACATTTCTCATTTTTAAAATTTATTTATTACATTTTGTGATGTTTTTATCTCACTGTGTGTTCAAGCGATGCTATTTCTGTGTTTTTCTCCCCTGATTTTTCTTTCCTGTAGGAGTAGATTTGTCATCCATTGGTTGACAGATTTTGGACTTTGCTAGCGTATACTCTATATTAATTTTAATCAATAATTAAAACAACAAAAAAATCGACTTACAGTTACTATCCAGAATCAACATGAAGTTTTAAATTATCAGTATTTTTGTATATAAATTTGCATCGTTGCAATTTATGAATCAAGATTATAAAAGAAAAGACCGACATTCATATGGGTGTATGTCAAGTTTACTGACTGTGCAGTTTAATGAAAAGTGTTTTGGTCATCTTGACTGTGCAATTCAAGTTATTATTAACAGTGCACACTGCACAGCCCAGTAGCGGTATAAGGAGAACATTTAAGATACTGTTATTAAAAATATTTTAAATTATTTTCTTTCAGTTGATCTCACAATACCCAGCCCTGTCGAGCCTTGCTATCTTCCTATCTTACAAAATGCATGTTGTTAAATAATAAAGAGTAAAAATCAAATATCCTGTACCTCTGCATATTTTTTCTTATTTGTGCTAAATTGCACAGTGTGAAATTTTTAAACCTTATTTAAATGAAAGTAAAAATAATTTGTGAATCTAAGGTCTGAGTAAAACAGCAGATGAGATAAAATTATAGGATCCCTTTGAGTTTTGACTTCTGACAAAAAAGATCTAAGCAGAGAAGAGAGGACATACACATATGAAAAAGCTAGTACCGACTTACTATCTTCCATGTACTTTAGGCAACAGAGACTTCTCAGGGTCACTTTTATTTTGCTGTTGTGGATGACAAAATATCACACTAATGCTGAAACAACTAAGGTTAGTTGGGGCATCTAAAATGTGATTTACAACAATAGACTAAGACAAAGGATTTAAAATGTCTTTATTTCTTATTTTAGTGCAATTTCCTCTATAAATATTTAACTGAGAGCAGGTCGTGAACAGATGTTAAAATCTCAAAACGTGATTATACTGAAGGACCAGTTAGTCAAGTTCCTGAATGATGTCAGTGGCACATATTGGAGTTGTCCAGCTGTGTAGAACTGTGCTTAACATGAGTCATTTGCTCACTCTTAAGTGCCCAATTTCACTGAAAAGTGTAATGAAATTACAATTAAGAGCAACTTTTGACTGTATTTGAAAAACAGGAAATAAGTTATAACATAGATGAGCAATTTGGAGGAACTGCTATTTTTTTTTTTTCTGGAAGGAGAAATGGAAGATGGGAATACTTAAAGAATAAAAGGTTTGGGTTTTAGGATTTTGAACAGAAATAATATTCTGGTCACATTTAAGATTGAAATATATGTAAAAGTGATATGCTTTCTTTATTATTTCTATTAATTAAACAATACTCTTATTTAGGTAATAGAGCTGTTTTGCAATCATTAGCTTGTAAAATGCTGCAGCATAACTCCAAAAGTATAGTTCAGTTTCACTCAGAGTGGATCACAAATGACACAATTATTAGAACCTGAAGAAAAGCATTATGTTTGTCTTTCAAAACTTAATTTACCTTATTTACTACTGACGAGAAGGAGTATATTTTTTTTAAATGCAAACGTCCGGTCGGATGAGATTTTGTTACAGATCTTATGTTCTAAATCACACAACCCAGTGGTTGAGTTTGTAATCCTTGAATGAAAGAAATGTGTTGTTGCAGCTAGCATTCTTGGAGTATTAGGAAGCAATAAAATTAGTATTTATCAAAGTATTTGATATAGGGTCTTTTATTGTCTACAGATAATATAAAGTCAAATTATAAAGTCAATTTTTTAAGAGTAGGTAAAGAATGTAGGTACTAGCTGATGTGCTGAAAATCACCCACAGAATATGTGGCAGAACTAGAATACAGAAATACTGATTCCATCTGCCAAAAAATCAGAGAAAATTTTGTCTTGCAGCCTTGTCTGAACCAATTCCTTTATGGTACCACATGGTAAGTAACAAAACATTTGTCACCTGACAGGATAAAAATTCCTACATTACTTGGTCACATGATGATTATGGAGGATCCTCCATAAACTCCCTGAAAAGTATTTTCCTGACTGGGGTTGTAGCCAGGAAATGTGTGTCTGTTGTGGTATGTGCCAAATGTTTCTCTGTGGTAGCACTTCTCAGAGAGAAGTGGGAGGGGCTGCTATAATATATTCTGTCTATCCATGCATAGATGTCAAGGACTTTTCAGCCCTTGAGCAGTGTAAGATATGAGAAGTAGCCCCTACTTCCTTTGGATACCAAATCCACACAAGGCAGAATGGCTTTACCACATTCTCTGAGACTTATTCTTGGGGAAAATACAATTTCTTAAGACAATGCTTCCACAGGGTTACAACTTAATGTAGAACTGCATTTCCGAGTTCAGTGTCGTGCTAAAAAATGAACTAAAGGAAATTATGGAGACTGTCACAGTGTTCTGGGTGTGATTCAGCTATCTAAACATATGCATTCTTGTGTCGCTTCAGATACCCTAAAGTTTCTGAGATATTTGCACAGACAGGGTGTATGACACAAGAGCTGGGTGTCTGCTGGGACACTCTTCTGTAGCTGCAGCTCACGAACAAACAACAATCAATCACTAAATCCTTTGGTTTACTTAAAGAAACAACCACTAAAATAAAATTAAGCACTCTGTGACTGTAGTGCGCTTTGACAAGGCCTAAAATGTTTTTTTCTGGTAAGAACTTCAGCACTATTCCCAAATGTGCGTGCCATACACATGCCTATTAATACAACATGCATGTGCAGGTATCAGTTCAGATATATACTGATGTTAACAACTTACTTTTGAATTGACAGAAACTGTTTCTGTTTTCACAGAAATGGTACTGACAGAGTCAGCTTAACTGAATTTGCATTCATCTTCAGACCTCTCAGGCTGATATTTATCTCATGTAGGTGGAACTAAGGATAGTTCCACAGAAATCAATCAAATTTAACTAACATCAATCGCTGTAATTTAAGTCAGATGACATAATATTCAGAGTCAGCTTTATATTGAAACAAAATATAGACACAGGAGACCAGTTTATTGGTTTGGATGTTATGCATCAAATCTCACGCATTTAACTTATCAGGATGTATATAAGTAGAATTTGAAAAATAACAGAGTAGGTTTTCATCACGTGTTACATTCAAATGTAAAATTATCTTTGTAACAGTCTCTGGGAATGACGTGGCTTTAGCCACTAAAAATAGTTCATTTTTAGTACTAAACACATTCTCACTCAAACTAATCGTACAGCAAGAGTATCTATTGCAAGCTACCTTTGCTCAATTACCTGATAGGTCACAGTGTTTATTTGTGGAGTTGTGTGTTACCCCTTGTAGGCATACTTACAAGAAAGACTTGGCCTCAAGATTTGTATTCACTTTATAGTGCAAAACTTTGTCTGTCAGATGAAATCTGTCCATCTGCTTAGGCAAATCTGTTTAATTTATTTGGGAGCTCTTTTTTAAACACTATATTTAACAATAGAAAGGTGAAAGAAAGAATGGAAATATGGATAATAAAACCCAGCAAATTCGAGTATTAGTTACTTCACCTGGCTGCAAACATTTTCACAGTGATACTTTAAGTCCCTGTTTTACCACCTTTACTGTTCACAACTTTTGTCTGCTGGTTTCAATATAACATTCAGTCTCATTCTCCATCATGTCACTCCTGTTCGAAGTGAAGGTACATTGTCACAAATTTTGAGTGACAAAATGGTGAATCAGTTCCCTTATCTCCATCCATGTGTTCTAAATTGGTTATAATCACATAACGAGTGCCTTGTGTGACAGAGAGGATATCCATCATTTGTTGAATCAGAAAAATGCTGTTTTCAATGAGCACATAATGAAGTTCCAGTTGCAGCACAAGTTTATAGATGGATAGTAATTGATTTCTTTGAGAGAGAAGTATTTGTTTCATTTTCAAGTAATGTTGTGAGTTCTTTTACAGAAGGAATAACTGCACTGGAAACCAGAAATCTGTACTGAAGACAGGTCACTGCATGCTCAGCCACTGAACCTCAGCCCAGATCTTGGGTTAAATCTGTCATGTAGATTTAGAAAATTCCCTCAGAAGCCTCCTCTGACTGCGTACTGATGGTTTTATTCTGCTTCCTGCAAATTAAGGGCCTGAATCTATAATTTTATTTTAGTGGGATTTTTCTCAATGTGAGTAAAATTCAGCTGTTTCTAGAGCAGGTGTTAATTCATATGAGTAAAAGTGACAGCAATGACTGTGAAACCGAGCAATACCTGTTTTCGTGGTGGCTTTCTGCTATGAGTGTTTTTCCTAGAAATTGCAACATGTAGCCTGGGTCATGTATTTCACCCAATTTATTACTATATTCATATAAAATAGAATAGAATAACGGATCTGAAATATCTAATAGCAGTGCAGATGGGAGTAGTGCTTTATGGGACTGACAAAGCACTACACCGAGGTGCTGTAGGTGTCTCACCAGGATGTGGGTTTAGGTAACAGGTGGGTTAATTCAAGTAGGTTCAGACTTGACACTGGAAGCTCCCTTGAGAAGATACAAAGCCAGTATAGGTTGGTGCAGCACAGTAACTCATCCTGTTTAAATTTTCCAAGTCCATATGTGGACTTGTTTGTTACTAAAAAAATCGCTGCTTGCGGTGTTTTTATGTGCTTATTTACATGAATTTTAAAAAATATGTAAGAGAGATTTACTTTCAAAGAGAAGCAAACTTGTGTAACTGTTTGCAAAACTGCACTGCCTTTACCGCTCTGCATTTTGCAGAGATCACTGGACACATAAAATTTGTCCTAATGTTTTTGTGCTACACTGGTTCTTTAAATATTTAGTTTTGAAATGTTGCTAGTATTCTGGATCTTTTTGGTTATTCTTTAGTGCAGAGGAAAAGGTAAGCAACAGTGTGAAATTCCTCTGTGCGGAATAAATTAAGAAGATTTGATTTTTGTTATACTGCAAAATATTTTATCACTTCTCTAAAATTCAAGGACACTGGAGAGTGTTATATTCAATTGGCCCTTCAGACACTGCTGAATGAATTGAAAATTCATCTTGGGCTTTCTAATATTAAATATTAGTGCACCTTTGTAGGAACTTTGAATGTTAAATTTAAGTATTTTTTCTTTACTAGTTCTTAATTAAATATATAAAGTGATTGAACTATTCAAATTATATGGTAACTTTCCTGGAGAATTAATGTTACAGAAATATGAAAGGACCAGCTAAAGCATCACTCTATCAAATGTTTCTAAAAGGCTCTATGTATTTATAAGACTTGATCTACTATTGATGCAAATTACTGAGGATAAAAGGAAATCCATCTGTTATCAAAGAAAAAAAATAAATGAAATAAGTCTAAGGATTTGAAAGACTTAGCATTAAGGACTAAGAATTCATATGTTGTGATGGGTTTATAGTAATTGACAGTAGAATAGACTTCTTTCTAGCATTCACAATGTGTGTGGGGGGTTTAATCGAAAGAAAATTACTTTGCCATAAAAGCTGCTCATGTAACATATCCTGTTTCATTACATAATTTCATATTCTTCACTGAAATGTCTCAATTAAAAATGACCTACACCATTTCATGTCATGTTGGGCATTATTAGTTTTGTTATTGTTACCCTTACATTTAATCAAATTGTCTGTAGCTAAACAAATAGCATTTCAGCAAGAGCCATTCACCAGCTAGGAAACAGATTACTGGCATGAGAACAAATCTAAGGCTAGCGTCTCTGATGTGCAACTAATTGTGCACTGATAATAGTATTGCCCACAGGCAAATCTTACTTGCTGTCCTGATCTATGATAGATTTTCCTGTATGTTAATACTAAATCAGATGGAGACATTTTGTAATATTGTTACAGTTACTATCTTTAACCTTTCCTTTTTAATTTAAATTATATACTGTTTGGAGTTAGTATCTCTGTGTTTCATTTCTGAAAAGAAATGAAGAGAAGAAGATTCTCAAGGAAAACATAATAGCCATGCTTTTTTCTTTAGCTTCTTCTCTTACAACGGTTCCTTCTTTAGGAGATAAAGTACTGTGGATACTTAAATAAATATTTACCTCTAAAATCACATATTCTACCTCTTGACACAGAGCGGAGAGGAAATCATCTGACAAATTGCAGCAGGAAATAGTGCTTCACTCTAGCTTGGTGGTGTGTGGGCTAGCTGCTGTGAGTGTGGGTGCCAGAGAACTTTCTGGAGCAGTTGTAGACCACGTAACAACCTTAAACCATATATGCAGATTGCTGTATTAAACCATTATAAACATTCATATTTTTCCAGTGTGAAGATCATGAGGGTGAGTACTGGAGTACATAGGAGCCCCTGTACTATATGAAGACTGTCATTTCATGCTGTTCACAAATGTAGAATATACTGTAAAAGCAGCTTTTAAACAAGGGATACATAGACATTAGAAGAACACATACTGTAATCGGCACACTATCATGCTCTGAAAGAAAGATGTCTTCTGGTCTGTGTACATTGTTCTTGTGAAATGATTCTAACAGTTTGAAATCTGTTTTTTCACCTTGCTAGTTACGCAAACAGCTCTTCACTTTTTCACTAAAGCAAGTGGGAATTGTTCACTGTCACAAATAATAAATAACAAGAGTACTCTATCTGTACAGCATGGAAGTGATAAAAACACATGCTTATGAGTGCTTGAGATTTCACAGCTATTAATTTTGAACTTTTTGATTGCAGTTCTGTTTTACAAGAGTGAATGCTGTTAGGGCGGCAGTATACTGTGACAGTGAAAGATGATGACAACATGCATTTATCATTATGAGCTTGATAAATTTGATATATGAGATGGTCAGAAAATGCCCCTAAACCTGAAGTCATAAAATGCATCTTGCCTTTACTGAAAATTAAACATTTTTTTATTACTACCGATAATATTTAGTACTAATTTAATGCTAACATTAATATGTTAGAGGTTTCTTTGTGCATAATGAATTGTACAGCTCTTATCAATGTTAGTGAATTCCTTAATATGCACATTGAGGGAAACTAGGAGTTCATGTGGAGAATGCTGTTGTGTATACAACACATATTCACATACAGAAAGGTCCTTTACAAAAGGTTAACAAATACTATAGCACGTTTGTGATTAAAAAAGTCAGGACTCTTCAGGCTTTGAAGAATGTTTTATTTTTTTTTTTAAAGCCACGTTAGCATTGAGAGTCTAAATTACAAGTTTTGACTAAAATTGTACTCTCTACCTACTTCTGCATAAATCAAAATGTGGTAGGTCATGTCTTCCATTTTGAGATAGCAGTATTCCCAGTGTGATAGGAGTGTTTCAAATCAGAAACTGCATAGTTTATGGGTGGAAACAGGGATTTCAGTAATGATTAGGCATCATTCTGAAGCTGTGTACTGTAAGACAGCAGAACACAAAGAATCTGTAGTGTTTCTGTTCAAATTTCACAGCCATAATAGAGAAAAGAAATCCTATGATATATAGTAGAATATAGTCTAGAATATAGAAAGTCCTGAATAGGGGAAGCAATTGAATAAGAACATGTCTAGAAATGTTAGTACCTTATTTTTTTAATCTTTGTTGTTCTAGGGAATCTCTCTCTAACCTTTCTAAAATCCTCAATGGACTGGTAATTTTTTTTCAGATTTTCAGAATCTCATCAAAGCTTAATCTGCACCAAGGGCATCTCTCAGAGTCCTGGAATGTCTGAATAAAACATTTTGCTCTCTTTCCTGTTTTGGACATAACAGAGTTTCACCTCAAATTTTTTAAAAACATGCAGAGAGGACAGTTTGTTTATTTTCAAGCCAGCTGTTACAGGTTACAATGAACAGTTTATAGTTCATCACAAGATTAGTTAGAAAGAATTGCAGATCCAAGACACATATGCTTTCAGTGAATGTCTAGCTGAGTAATCAGGCAATCTGATTATTGAGTGTAGTATGTTTCTGATAGGTTGTAATGTATACCCCATGTTTAAGGCATTGTGAGCTTGCAATCTGGAAAAGGAACTGTCTCATGAGAAAAAGGAAACTCAACTTGTAGTAAGTACATCTTTCTGCCCACCACTTTTTTCCTGTAGTGGAAAACTGCAGTTTTGTCTCCCAAAGGAAAGGCCTAGCATTTAAACAGGACTTTACTCGTCAAAAAGGAGAACAGTTAGAGTTCTGTCTTTTTCTTTTTTCTTTCTTTACTCCCTAGAATTTTGTTTGGAACTCGGAAAGAAGAGCTATTTTTTAAATCATTCTAGCACTCTGGTTTCTGGCAAAGTCTTTTGTTAAGTATTTTAAAGAATATTCTGGGATAACTTTGTCAAGTAAAACTGATGTTCTCTACCTTCATCTTCCTCTTCATCAAAAGCAGCGTGCTTTTAAGACACTCAGGGATGTAGATAGGAAAACCACAGCTGTCTGTACTTTTAGGACTGACTGCTCTTATATTTGGAATGATTTTGAAGGGACCGTTACATGAAGCATAGGCTAGCTAACTAATATGCAGAAATAAAGGAATAAAAAAGAGAGAACATGTGATAGAAAAAAAGCTTCCAAACTTGTTTCTTCGCAGTTTTTCTTTTATTATAACATAAAAATTCTGATTAAATAAACAAATCTAGTGAACCTTAAAATAATCACTTATATGTTGGCTTTGCGAAGAGCTGTTTTGAGAGTCAAATAAAGTCAGTCTGTTAAACTGTTTGTTTTTTTTGACAAACAACTTTTCTTGAGGAGGCAGTAGAATATATATACTGACATGTATGAGAATGTTACTCATATATGAGGTACCTTGGAGTCCTATAGTACCTGTATTCTAATGTCAGTTATCATGCTCTGAGTTTTTAGTCTTAACATTCCCAGTGGCAGTGTGAAGATTTCTAGATCTTCATTTCAGTCTCCGTTCTTCCCACCAAACTATTTTTCTTAGTACAATAAGAATCAGACATTACTGTGTAGTAAGGGGCCAAACGTTAAGAAAATGTGGAGACTGAGCATTATTTGAATTTTATTCCTTCTGCTGGATTGCAGATAGTATTAGAGATCTAAAAGTATGTTGCTATTAGTTTCTTGTTGGTGTTGTTTTATTTTGTTTTTTAATAATTAACTTCTGCTGTAAAACCTTAAATATTTGAAAGTCTGAGCATATGTGGTGAAAGGTAAGATAGTGAAGACAGGAAACATCTTCATGTACAGATTTTCCCTGCCTCACAGAATAGCAGTACATGCCTGTATGACATTTTGGACACAGTTTTCCCAAAGAGGAGTCTTTTCTCTGGTATAAAAATGACAACACCAAACCAACCAACCAAACAAAAAAGGCATTCTACAAATCAGGCTGAATTCTATTTCCCTGAATCAACGTCCCAAGTTAAATTCAGAATCAGTCTGGAAAGCACCTATGTCTGATCTGTGCTGTAAAGAGTAAACAGAGGAAATGTCGGTTTTATGATTAATCCCCTGTTTTTCATGAAACGTTTTCTTTACAAAAGAGGCTTAAGTATTTTGAGCACAAATGAAATAGTGCCCATCTTTGCTACTTTTCCATAATTCAAGAGCTAGGAAGCCTGATTTGTGAGAAGTTTATTCTGTGACTTTGTGTGTAATTGACAGTGAAGGGGGAAAATGAGGCAACGTTATGCCTTTGCTAGCTCTTTTTAAAGGAAGGAATATACTTACTCATTAATGATCCAAGCTATGAATAGATTCAGGGTTTATAGCACAGCCTTAGAGGGGGTTAAAAGAATTTAAAGGTTTATCACACAACCTTAAAGGGTGCTAAGAGAATTTTAAAAGAAAGATATTCAGACTGAAAAACTCTGGGTAAACATTTACCTATCTTCTAGGCAGTTCATTATTAAATTATATGTTGGTATTTTGCAGGCACAGAAAAGGAAGGTACAGACAAAGGAGTAGAAACACACTGATGACCTATTGTTAGAGTTTAAGCAGAATAAATGATTAGAATTTAAAGTATGGAGCAGAGATAATAAAAATCATTGCAAACTACTATCCACAGTGCATAGTATCCAGTAATACAATTTAGTTCATTACATTACTGCATGATGTAGTACTGTATGACGCAGTATTATTATACTCTCTGCGTGTCCTGGGCTTAAACTTGTTCAAAGTCTTGGACTAGTTCTGAACAGTAGATGTTTCATGGTGACCTCCAAATTAATGCATTAATGTAATTGTAGAACATGGAAGTCATATCAAAGTGTGGGATTTTTTTTTGCGGGGTGGCTTTTCTTTTTGAGCTGTGGGTTTTGGTTAGTGTTTTTTTTTTTTTTTCCTAAAGCAAATATTCTCATTTGTATTT
>Ga0065711_1010383_pt1 | contig 15408 bp, 10 predicted proteins | sample Hoacrofraction12_FD_59098 | JGI IMG/M metagenome (GOLD analysis project Ga0065711, IMG submission 59098) | Hoatzin crop microbial communities from Cojedes, Venezuela - Epithelial fraction 12 v2 (version 2) | ecosystem: Host-associated > Birds > Digestive system > Esophagus > Crop | place... | reverse complement strand
CTTTTTTTTTTTTTTTTTTTTAATTGGCTGACCAGGAAAAGATCTAACAACTGTGGGGTGAGATATCCTGCAGACACTGAGCATATATGCAGACCCAAGTACTGCGTTCTGAAAGAGCTCTCAAAGCCAGAACCTACAGGAGAACACAAGTCTGTGGTTAAGTAGAAAACTACCTTTAAGTTCTCTAAGCATCCTGTTGCCCATCGGACACCAGACAATAAAGTAAGAGCTGCAAGTAAACACACGGCACCTCCCAAACGGCGTATTAATTCAGCAATGAATGCAGCCACGTTCTTCAAGCTCCAGATCATACTACTTCAGCACAGTTTAGCAGCTAGCTTCTTTCTGGCTCCACAGTCAGTGCTATCGCCCAGCACACTGAGAAGCCTACAGGCACTACCACGACAGTCACGACAGGTTCTCAGGCTGAGAAACTCATCATGGATGCAAACACCAAATCTGAAACACAGAAATGTGCGTGTCTGAAAAATGCTGTAAGAGACTTGCAAGGCATTCCTAACACAAGGCGTATGGAGGGCTCCTGCAGGAAAGGAGCAGCCTGACTGGTTAGCCGAGATCAAGACATCATGTAAAAAGGTCAAGAAATTTGGTATGGTTAATACACAAGAAGGAGGAAAAAGTGAAATTAACAGTTTTCTAAATGAAGCGCTGTATTAGACACATTAATAAATCTATTGGAAAATACGCTGTGCTGCACATTTTCTGCCTTCTGGCATTTACCCAAATTTAGAGAAAACATTAAATAATTTCACAAGTATAATTCTTACATATGTGGACATGTTCTTTTCTCCTGCCACTGGTAAAAACAGCATATATTTTTTGAATACATTTTTAAAAAATGTATTTCATTTAAAATGCTCTTAATTTGTGACAAGAAAAAAATTCCCAAAAGAGGGCTTGGGATACTTCTCCCTCACTAGTCACCCTTAGTAGTCTTTCAGGCTGCATTCTACCTTCAGCTGCATTACCAAACACTTGGTCCAATGCACTGATACTTAGTAATTTCAGACCCAGGAAAGAACCTGATCCTCACTGCTGTGATCCAGAGAGGTTTTCGGGCTGTTTTTCGTTTGGGGTTTTTAAATTTGTTTGGCTGATTTGGTGGTTTTTTTGGTTGTTTTTTGTTTTTTTTTTTGTAATGTGTTTTTTAGTGGGTTGGTTGTTGTGAGTTTTTTCAGGTGGATTATTTTTTTACTACTAAACCAAGTGCTTCCCCTGAAGACATGCACATTTTTTCAGAAACAGAATCCTTATTATTGAACTTTTAGATAGTTACCTAAAGGCTTAGTATGTGAAAGATGTAAACAAGACGCACATCAACATTACTTTCAACATCAACATCATTTTCATTACTTCCAGCACCTGAACTCAAGTTTGTGTGGGATATATAGCTGCAATCATCAAATAAAATCAGAGTCAGCTACACTGAACATATCTTCACATTTTGCTACACAACATTAAGTTTTACATTAAGCTGGTCGGGGAGGTTTCGAAACACAAAAAAGCACAGCCTTGGTTTTTGCTGGAAGGGATTGAAGTGCCCAGGATCAGAGTCCGAACAGTCGCTGCCAAACTGGTGCACCAGGGTTTGTACAGTACTGGAATAGTCAAAGCATGCAACTCCTTGCCAGTTTACATACTTTAACTGGAGATCACCTGCTCTGGGTGACCCTGCTTCAGCAGGGGGGTTGGACGAGATGCCCTCCAGAGGCCCCTTCCAGCCCCTACCATCCTGTGGTTCTGTGAGATATTGCACTGAGTAGCTATTGGATTTTTCTGCATTGATCTTTGTAGTTTGAAGAAAAAATAAAATTAACCCCACACACACACTTCAAAATAGATGGAAACCCCCCCAGAAACACAAGGTGAAGCACATGCTCCAAGCAGACCTATCTAGAACGTAATGTGAACAAAGCACCTGCTAAATGCCTACAAGTAAGCGTTATGAATTCTTCCATTTTAATTGAGTTATAAACAATTTGAGAAATAAACTGTTTCCTAACCCACAACATACGAGAACAAATGTTAAAATACACTTTCAAGTAAATGATAAAACTTAATGCTTCATCATCAGAAAACTACTGGCTTTTAAGTATATAAAAAGCTATTCCAAATAACATTATGACTGAAAGACAATCGAGGCAAAAAGAACATAGAACTTTGAGTCAGTCTCCAAACTTGTTTTCTTGCTATTTGTCAAGTTCATTATTTAAACACAAGATTGTTTTCTTAATTTAATATACATACTTCTACAATGGCTTAAATTAAGGCATAATCCAGCTGGCTGAAGTTTTCAGTGAAATGTCTCTGTTGCTTTTTATTAGTCATAATTGGTTCAGAATACTGCTGGCAAAAGTAACATAGTCCATTCCAGAGGAGACCGAAACCCAGATCTCCTTAGTACTGCTATGTTCCCTTAGGGCGATTTGTAAATTATATGTAGTGCAGGCCTTTGGACTCAGGAAGCCTTTCAAGAAACTCGCCATTAAATCAACTTATCAGACAGGGCTTGAGGCTCTATGAAGCTGGTAAAACTCTGAAGCCACAGCGTGGTTTTACAGAAAGCCTTTCACACTCTAGAGAAAGAATTCCATCCACCCAACGTGGGACAGACAAAACCAGAAGTTATCATCCAAAAAGCACAGGGCAAACTTTGGAAAGACCTAGGCAAAAAGCCAATAGCTGAAATTTAACCGACAGGTGTTAAAAGCGAGCCCTTCAGACTCCAGCTCCACATGCCAACTGGAGACTCCGATTGCCTCGGATCGTGCCACTATGACGATAATTTGCAAATCCCATTTCAGGCTCTCAAATCCTCTGAAGAGTATTCCTTCCATGCAATTTGGAATCATATTCTATGATCCTAGAACACTTCAATTTTCTACTTGAGTTTTAACGTGAAGTGTTTGAAGCTTTCTGGGATTGCAATTTAAGTGTAGAACAGACATCTTTCATAAAGCCAAATGTTCTTAGATGGAATATAAATAATATGCAAATCACATCATCCCTCTATGTGTACAAAAGTTAATGCATAAAAGACTCCATCATATGCAGGAAAATGCACAATTTCAGGACTATAAAGTAAGACCAGCAGCACCCCAGCAAGTGTGAAATTCACCAACTTAGTCCTTCACAACATCATGTAGCAAGAGGCGCAAAGTAATCGGTTCGATCACAGCCTCCTTCCAGACCCCACCTAGCAGGCCATGCTTCGGCTGCTCCGGGGACAGCGACAAAACTGACTGAGGCAGTTCGTTAGTTACTGAGCAGCAAGTAGCTTCAAATCACAACTGACTACAGCACCACATGTGCTCCCTTGGGAATGAAAACACCAGGTTATGTTCTTCAGAATTAGAAATTGCAATTACATTCCTTAAAGGAGTAACAAGCAGAAGCTTGAAACCCCAAACATATGAACTCATACTGCTTTAACATTTTCCCTGCTTTACTTTAACATTTTCCCAATGAAAATACTGCCTATTAGCTTAGTATAGTGCCACTGCCTATTTTCTTACCTATTTTGCTTGTATCTTGTTTCTAAAACATTAAACATCCTGTACATGCTTTTGCTTCCAGACAGTGTTCTCTGACAAACACTGCCTGTTTTCAGACAGCCCTAGGAGTTCACACGAGTGCTTAGCAAGCTTCCTGTAGCTCCATTCATCCTGCCTTTCAAACTAGACTAGTAGCCAACCCAGGTACCTGGAAGTAAAAACACAGACAAAAAAAAGTTAAGAGATGCATTGAATGCACCACGGTAGTAAAACCCTTTCAGAGGCTGGCAATTGAACCATTCTCTGCATTTCCTGAACGTCAGTTTATACTCAGGCATTCCCTTGTATCAATGGCTTTGACAAGTAGGGAAAAGTAAAGTAAAAGGTGACAATAGGGAAAGTGCTAAAAAAACCTATCAGGTTTCTCTCAGCTAAGCATTGTAGCAGAGTTGTCCAATGCTTTTCCTCCATGATCACCTACACTATGCTGAAGCAGCAAAATAGCCACACAAGCACAGAGTACCTTGTAAATAACGACTCTTAATACTACCCCGGTATAACGAAAATGGAACGGTCAAAGGCATTCACTAATAAAATGATCGTTGAAATCCATACATCAGAACCCTTGTAGAGCACCATATTTCAGAAAGATATTTGAAGTGTACAGCTGTACCGAAGCTGGAGGCAGAACGTTCGTTGTTGGATTTGATGATCAGACTCCCAGAGAGGTTCCTCAATGAATGCAAACACTACTAAACCAGTCCTAAATACATACTGGTTTTACATGGATATGTTTGTGAGGGAAAATAAGGAGTTCTTATCGCATTGTTTATTCCAGCTGTTTTTGCTCTGCATTTAGGCTTTTGCATTCAAGGTTGTCCTTATTCTGACCAGCTGGTTCCTCGCTCTGTGCAATAGAAATTTCTGACTGGTCCGTCTTTGTGTTGGTATCAGCCAGCTCCTCAGCAGCCGAGGTGGGGCCACGCAGCTCCTTCACGTGGAGGGTGGGATTGGTCATTTGCTCCATGTCCTGTTGAGAGGCTGGTACGTTGCTGTCTTTGGGAAGCTCCGAGCAGTTGACGGAAGCTATCACCAAGGGAGGCTGAGGTAGGTCTTTCTGTAAACAGAAGATGACAGTCAGAATGATGGAAACCAAGAATTTCTGTGTCCAGTTATCAGGAGTGATGGTCTTACATGATGAAGATTAATGGGCCATCATCTCCATTATCATTCTCCAGTAGTGGACATGTGCATACTGTCTTCGCTTTTTATAGTATACATGGGGATTTTTTTTCCAGAAATCTGTTTAATTCCTTTCTGCCTGAACATTCCTGGATGACTTCAGATGCGCACTGCTGACTACGCAGGAACAGGCAAACAGCACTTTGGCACTCTGCCATTCTCTGGTTTTGCCCACCTTTACTAGCAGTGCACAACAACTGGCAACTTTTCCATCACACTGCAGATGATCTCAAATATTTTTCCAACAATTAAATTCAGTTCTCTAGAGGAAAGTCGTGAAGGTTATCACAAACAGTTGAACAACAAAATGTAACTCACTGGGGGGAACCTCTAGCTCGACAGATTTGCCCTTCAAGTAATTATTCAAAATCTATAATCATGCATCGCAATAGAAATAATTCCTTTTGGAATCAAATTAATTTCACTTGTACCACAGTGAAACAAAGTGATAATTTACTATATTGAACTAGATTTCTACCTTCATTAGTAGTAGGCTACAAAAAAACCTGAAGAAAAATATTTTAAGAATATATATTATATAATGTTATAAAATATTATATTTTATATAATATTTTACTACTACTACTTTCAACAGAGATCAAACCAGTAAAATTATGGCAGAATCAAGGATAGACAAGGCCTGCTTTACTTCTCACCAGACAGTTTAAGTGGTCATAAACATTAAAAGAAGAAAACCTTACTGAGACAAAAAAGTATATAAAGAAGCAAACAATCAGGCAAAACAAAAATCTTTGGTTTTGTTTGATAATACTGCAATATTTTACTCAACTTTAATTCTAGTTAGGTTTTTATAATATTAGTATTTCTTGAAGACACTCATATCAAACTGGTATTCACCGCAAAGCCGCTGCCCGTCCAGAACATTGTGAGCTCCTTTCTCCAAAGAGCCACAGCAAAGCTGGTGAGAAGAGTGCAGGGCACCAAGTAGAGGAGAGCCGGCTGGCCCATCTGCATCAGTGCCAAGGCAACAAAGGTCACAAGCAGGCCTATGCCATACGCTGGAAGGAAACAAAACCAGCAAAACACAGTTATTCAGATATAGCTCTGCTCAAGAGCAACTAAATAATTAGCTAGATGAGCACTCTACCAAGAACTATTTTCAAGTAATATGTAAGCCAACATCTCCAGAACTTTTTCAGGCCGCTCTAGACAGAAGCATTACATACACAATGTAAACCTGGAACACTGCTTTACTTAACAGAGATCCTCCAGTCTTTCTACTGATGAGAAATACACGTTGTGAAAGTAGTGCGATCAGCCTAGTCCATACTGTGCAATTAAATCACTACCTTCAGCAGTTTGAGAAAGGCAAATTAAACAAACGAAATATTGTGCCTTATATTGTGTTTATGAATTCAACAGGTACCAACAATTATTTTGACCATTATAACATGTGCTTCTTGTTTGGCTTGGCTTTGGCTGTTTCTAACTATGCTGCCACCACTAAAAAAAAAATAGCCAGCTAAAAAATAATATAATCTGTTACTACTTTCTACTTAATTTCTGCATCTATTCTGCAAAAGTAGAAGAGAAGCAGTTGGGATCTTGCATTGTCATTATTTTCAACTACATTTTCAGAAAAATGAAGTTAAATCCAACTGATTTTTAATCAGGAAGCAGATGAAGAAAGATATTGAGGGGCTGGAGCATGTCCAAAGAAGAGCAATGAAGCTGGTGAGGGGTCTGGAGAACAAGATGTTATGAGGAGTGCTGAGGGAACTGGGGTTGTTTAGTCTGGAGTGGAGAAAAGGAGGCTGAGGGGAGACCTTCTTGCTCTCTACAGCTCCCTGACAGGAGGGTGTAGTGACACAGGGGTTGGTCTCTTCTCCCAAGTAACCAGCGACAGGATGAGAGGCAATGGCCTCAAGTTGCATCAGGGGAGGTTTAGATTGGATATCAGTGAAAATTTCTTTCCTGAAAGAGTGGTCAGGCATTGGCCCAGGCTGCCCAGGGCAGTGGGGAAGTCCCCATCCCTGGAGGAGTTCAAAAAACATGTGGATGTGGCACTTGGGGACATGATTTAGTGGTGGACTTGGTAGTGTGAGGTTCACAGTTGGACTCGATGATCTGAAGGGTCTTTTCCAACCAAAATGATTTTATGATTAGAATACTCAATCTTTTACAGTTCTTCAAAAATGTCTTTTTTCAGGGCACATTATGTTATTACCGAGAGCTCCTTCTATCTAGTTGAAATATATCTTCTTGTGACTTAAGTCCATTGCCTCACATCTTATCCCTGCACACTTGCAAAAAGTCTCTCTCTGTCTTCTCTGCATCCTCACATGAGGTAGCTGTGGACAGCAATGGAATTTCTTCTGCTTTCTCTTCTTTTAAAATCGCATGCTCCAGCCCTCAGTCATCTTGACAGCTTCCACTGGATTTACTCCAGTATGTCAATGTCTGTCTTGCACCACGGACCCAGGTTAAGACTCAGTCTTCACTGCCAAACTGAGGGGAAAAAATCACTGCTCTCCTACTACTGACTCAATCTTGCTGACACAGCCCTGTCTGTGGTTAGGTTTCACTGCTGCAACAGTACACTGCTGACTCTTCATCGACACAACATCTTCCTATCAGTCTCTGTAAATGCGTTTTGAAAGTACCAGGTAAGACAACGGTTTTGTCTAAGTATATATGAGAGGAAAATATACAAGATTTGGTAGACAGAAATCAAAGCATCTCTCAAACCCTGCTCTAGGTCTCCAAGAACCTAGCTATTTTTTTCAAAAGAATTTCTAAAGCAGTTTTTAATTAAAATTTTTCATACATTAACTGCAAGTATCTTAAGTCTTTGCTAGCATAAAGACTTTGTAACAAAGCTAGCAGAAATCTGTGAGATACTATTCATCAGTCTTCTTTTAGTTCACGGCATGTAACTCTGTGGATTTTACAAACTAAAGAAGAAAACTAATTTAGAGGTGTTCTAATCATAATAAAATTCATTGCATCATAGGTCACAGACTTTTAGAATACAAAAAAAGTTAAGAACAAAGTCAAAGGAAGAAGATATCCCTGAACCTGAATTCTTATATGCAATAAACTCCAAGATTCACGAATCAAGAAACCAGAATGAGCAGCTCAGCATGTATAAAGACAGCGTAGATGTAAGGGTTAAAGCGAGACAAACCATGGTAACAAGAAGCTCCCCTTACACATGGCAGACATAACAGCTCAGGAAAATGACAGCAGATAACTTGGTGACGGAAGCCTCCAAAGTACTTTGCTAAAATATTGCTGTTTTAAAAGGAGGAGAAAAATAAAAAAAACCCCAAACTACGTCATATGAGATCGATGGTATGCTTTTAAAGAGAGCAACTCCTGTAGGTAGTGTCGAGGTGTCACTGTGATACATACCTATTGTGCAGGCTACAAAATAGACTCTGGACGACTGCACCTGAATATCAAATCTATGGCAATAGGCTACCAGCAAGCCTAGGAAAGGAAAGAACAATTACACTGGTTTTCAAGCCATTCACACAGTAAGATACACAAACCCATCAAATTATATAGGAACTTCTAAGATTTTTTTTTTTCCTCAACACTTCCTACGGCAACCCAGTGTTTAAGTACTATGACAGCACCATTCAGAAGGCTGCACAGCTTACAAACCAGTTATATGGTAACACAAGCCCAGTACAGCAGAAGCACTCTAATAATAAAATTAACAGCTACAAATACACAGATCATAGAGACAAGATGTCATCCCTTCCCTAATAAACAGTTGTAAAAATACAGTGTTCACAAGAAGAACACGGGTAAGTTCATCCCTTCCAGCTCCTGGCAAGGACAGTAGAAATTTATGGTTAATGACTATGCCTATTATAGGTCCGGGGGAGGAGGGGACATGGACGGCGATGACATAGTTCATATTTCCCAACATACAAGAAAATAAACAAGTGATTTCTTAGAAGAAATCTGAAAGACAGAAGATGCAAACTTCTTTTCACCTGCAGTGGTGCCGGGCATACTTCTACATACCACCAAAAAGTCAAATTTGAGAGAAGTTGTGGCAGAAACACTGGGCACTGTGTGACTAATAAAATTACAAAGCTTTGAGTAGTCAGTTATGCGTGTACTCAAACCATGTGCAAATGGACAAATAATTTCCTCTATCACCACACTATTAAAGATGTTTACTACTATAAAACTAGCTGCTAAATCAACTCTTGAGATTTGTCTAGATTTCTTGACATCACTGCATGAGAAACTGAACCATAAGACTAATGTGCATTTAATTTCTTCTGGAAAAAGTGAATAGTGCAGAAAAACAGAACATAAAAGGTCTACTTACAAATTTACTAGGTTTACAGAAATCAAATCAAACTTCCCACTTGAAGTGGAAGTACAAGAGGAATAAACAGTGACAGTGCAACATGCTGGAGGAATAAGCATGCAAGAGGAATAAACATGACAGTGCAAGAAGTAAAATTGTTAAGATGCTAAACAAGAAATACCTGGAACTAAAATGTCTCCAAATCCTAGGAGAGAAAAAGGCCTGTCACACAGAGCCAAGGGTGAGGAGTTCAGTCGCGGAACCTTCAGGACCATTGGGAGCTTGGAATGAGAGACAGATGCCTGGTGAAAAGCTGCTTTCTCTACACACTGACACCATCTACCAGAACTTGTTCCTGTTGTACTGAAGCTGTAGACTTTAAACACAGCAAATGGATCTTCTTTTTCACATTAAGGATCTATTTGAAATCTTTTATTAATATTACTGACAACTAACAAAATGTATTTAATATAGGAGTGATTAAGTACTTTCTAAAAACAGCCAAGACAACTCCGCATGACAGACATCTCAAAACACTACATTAATTTCCGTGTCCTCACATGCAATAGGGTATCCATGCTGCTTTAACTGCAGGAACGCAACAAATTCAGGTAAGCTGCCACCTGCTTTAGAAATAACCATTTATATTTCATTTTACTGGTTGCAACAGAAGTCTCAAAAGAGTAAAGGCTTCAATAAATTAAAAAAGTGATTCTTCAAATGACTTTGAAGATGTTTTTCCCCCCAACTGTTCCTATTTATTACATAATTTGCAATGTTGAGACACAGGATGGCAAGGCCCAAGACAAACACCTATCCTCTTTCACGCAATGCATTAAAGAAACTTTTTTTTTTATTTTCTTTTGTTAGTGCCAGAATAATTTTATCTACTTCTGCTATCATTATTGTTTTATACAATTCATTCTGTGCATAAAACTGAAACCTAAGGGATACTAAAGAGGTACAAAAGACAAGAGTGTAAGAAGACAAAGAAATTAGTATGGGTTGTACAGACTGATCCACTCCTAAGTTCATCCTGCAGACAACTATTTTTTTTTTTACTATTTTCCCACGCGACGGTATTACATTCATTGCTGACGAGAGACCCAACACCCTTCAACTCACAAAACCAGTTTTCCTACAGATTTGCTTCTTGTTTTGAACACTGTACCTCTCCCCTACCTCTCCTGTACTCTCCTCCCAAGTCAGCCACATCCTGTCACATGGCTCTGGGCACACGGCTGGCTGCTGTCGAACAGTACAGAGTCACTGAATACTGACTTTGGTTTTCTTTCGGTCTCCAATTTGTGCTTCCCTCCTTTGCCTATAAACTCCGCTTTTCACAGCGCAATTATCAAAACAGGGGAGGAGGGGGAAGAGACAGACTGATCATATAAATTTTATCTCTTTAGGTAAGAATGGATATGTGTCATTAGCAATAAGTTATATTTACAAATGTGGTCCTATGTTTCTGTGAAACTGAGCTACCCAGCTTCCTTACACTGAAACCCTTTTAAAGCAAGATAAAGGAAGACCAAAGTTGTTGTAACGAACCACTAAAAGTCTGCTTTGCCCCCTGTGTTTGGTGTGGATTTCCAGAGAGCTCAGGATTGCTTATTTCCACATTAAATTCTTTTCCAACTGGCACCTCCATTTCAGCTTTGCGGTCTTTGAATTTTAGAGAAATTCAAAGTGTAATAGCTGGAAGCGAATGCCGTATTTCCAGACTGCATACAGTACCTTTTCATGAGTGGCAGAATCAGATGGGCCTGCAGCCACCTCCACCATTATACTCTCCCCACTCTAAAGAAAAAAGGGGAAAATTGTAAATCAGCACTTCACTCCGCAGGTCTGGGATCGTTTAGGAACACAGAAACAGGTCATTACACTTTGCTCTGGGAGCAGCAGGCACTAGGGAAGCACTTCACTTACCTTTGTTAGAAAAGGTGTGATAAATACAAAGAATACATCATACACAAAAAGAACCAGGAGGAGCAAGGTACAACCCTGAATGAAGAGACAAGATACTTGGTATTTACATACTATCCATTAACAAACAGCAATGAATTAATAGTTAGCAACATAAGACTATTCTAGGCAAAAGCTAACATGAACTAACACAAGCCACCCATGTATTTTTCTTAATTCCTAAATATTTTAGATGTAGGAATTGTGTCTTGCATGCACCACAAAAAAGAAAGCAATTCTTAGACACAAAATTACATCTTAGTCCCTAAAATTCTTTATCATGACAGATCTGGAAATGGTGACGTTTCAATTTTTTAGAAAATATTAAGAAGTTCTGCATTTTCTCTGGAGGATGCCAGGCATAACTTGAAACAGTATCCACATTACTTTGGCCAACCTGTACAGGGAAACAAATTTTAAGGTGCAGATCACTTGAAACAGAGTTCGAACAGCTGCCGAAGGGGCAACTAAATGACTAATACTGATTTTCCTCTTAGGATACCGAGGTAGTTCTGGAAGATTTGACAAAAAAACAGAAAGATGCATCAATGTGCGTCATATTTGAAAAAAAAAAATCAAAACCAAAACCTCAAAACTACCCTACAAGTTCGTGTGTTGTGTGTGATTTACTAGTAGCCAACACTCTACAGATCTTTAAGTTGCCAAACACCATGCATAACAATCACATGCCACTAAGGGGTCTACATTACACCCATTACATCACTCTTTTCCAAGCTACATATGAATGGAAGTGCATTTCCAAGCCAGTGTACTCCATTACAAGCAACTCCTCTGTTCAGCTGTACACAGGCACACATCCCTTCTTACATCTGGTTAACTTGCATACCTTAAATGTAGGCAGGCGAATTGTTTTCAACATGTAAAGACAGAAAGCAATTCCTAAAGCATCTTGCAGAACCCAGGCCCACCTAAAGAAAGAGGAGAGTAACATTTTTGCAGGAAACTGTGGGAAAGCCAGGCCAAGCCTTGTCCTCACTAAGGACCTGCTTGGGACAAAAAACTTTATTAAAAGTACTTGCTTGAAATCAAGTTGTGCTTGATCAACCTGATCACCTTCTACAATGAGGTGACTAGTTTGGTGGATGAGGGAAGAGCAGCGGGGATATCATCTACCTAGACTTCAGTAAGGCTTTCCACTGAGAATCTCCGTAAGATCCTCATCGAGAAACTGATGAAGTATAGGCTGGAGGAGCAGACAGCGAGCTGGACTGAAAACTGGCTGAACGAGGTCAGTGGGTACCAAAATAGGAAACGCTCGGGTCCTGTGGCCTGTGTATGCGTGTACACTCTTGCGTGCTGAGGGAAGCCTCCAGTTGGGGCTGTTTCTTGATTGTGTTTTGCAGGTTAGGTATAAAAGTACCAAGGCTCTTTGCTTTACTCTTGATTGCTTGGATGAAAGAGAAGTAGGGTTTGAGATACAAAACACTAAGGTTTCCCTAAAATAGCTAAGGTCTAGATGCAGAGGAGAGATTATGCTGTTGTGATCAATACCCGAGCACCTGCTGAGGGAGCTCTGTGCAGGAGACACCCAGGTCTACTCCAGCTTTGAGGCGGAAAGTGGATTTCCTAGTCCTAAATACCCCAGGGCTGGAATAGCTCTGCAGTACTTCCGTACTCCTCAGTCTGACACTTACTTCTCTAAAAGGTGTTTCAGAGTTGATGCCTCCCGGATTTATGAGTTGTGTCAGTCAACGATCCATAGCCTTAACATAGAAAATGGACCCCACAAAGGCAATAACAGGCATTCAAGGCACAAGCAAGACATCTTTGGTACCATCAGCAGAAATAAAAGCCAGCATTTCAGTTCCCACACAGAATCCCTGACAGAAGGACCAAGAAGATGAACACATCACATATATATGGGAAAACTGGAGCATCTGGGAGTGAGGTAAAGGGTAACAGAAAAAAGAAAAAAAACACAACAGAAAACTCTAACAAAAGTGGTAAGAACATGCTATAATTCAGTACCGCAACAATACTGGACATAGAGAATTATTTGCTCATACCAGACAGTTGAGAGAAACTAAAGATCTGACAGTCTTCATGGCTCTTATTCTCTCTGAGCAAATGCACATGCAGACCATCACCTGAAGAAATAAGTCAGACAACTTGTGTCCAACTTTCCATAGCACTTCTGAAAAGCTGTCTTAAGCCAAAGAGATCAGAATACGGACTGGCACTCAGAGAAATTCAAGCTTAACAAGAGACAGTTTTCTGTGACTTAAACAAGACAAAGATGAAGTACATAAGGAACAACTCAGAATTTCTATCCAAGTCTCTAGTTTCTTTCCTGTCACTCTTAAATTCTGGAGAAGTTTGGGCTTCTACGGATGTTAGTTATTTATACTACACAGCATATTGCAATTTCTAGTACAGAAACAAAAACAGACACTTACTGATCTTCGTTTCTGAAGATTCCCCAGACTACACTGACAGAGACACAAAATACCGCCAACAGCAACATCCGGATCTGTGGACGCTTGTGAAAATAAGGCAAGTTGTTGTCTGGGATTCTGAAAATGAAACACACCAAAGCTACAGTTGTCTGTGTAGTTACCTTCTTCCTTTACAAACATTCTGACATACAAAATCACCTTGTAAATCCCACACCTACTCAGCATTATACAAAGTTAATTTTGCCTATTAAGAATTCAGAAGTTGCTACACACCTACACTTTCCCAAGGGGAATCTTCTCACAAAGGGAGACAGACAACTGTAAAGACCAATCGAGGCAGCCAGGCAGAATATTCCTATGATAACAGAGACTGAGAAAGGAAAAGTGGTTAGTCCAAGCAGGATAAGGTAAGAGATGCTGTTTTTCACACCCCGGCTGAATAAAGAACAGACAATCAAAAAGCCTGAATGATATCTAAGGCTTACATTTCACCACTGAAAGGGAAATTCACAGACTTCAAATGATTATTGATTAGATTTATGCTTTTTAAGTATCGAATTCTAGCTCATTTTACTCAGGTTGACTTTACACAATAGCTACTTCAACAAACCAAAACCTCTGTGCTAATATTCTTAAAGTGAGTCATTAAATCATAAGCCTAAAAGGCAATTTATGGTGAAGTGTTTATCTTATTATGAGTCTAAGTGAGCATTATAAGGGAATTCTTAAAATCACTCAGTAGCAAAATAAATTAATACAGATGGGATGCATCTTTCCTCAGAAATATGAGGATGGCAGTTTCAGTGCGCTGGGCTCTCATGTTCTTTTGTCAGTCAATTTCGTGAGTGATCAGCAGAAACTTACCATCTTTATAAAAAAAATTGATCCTGGATCCCATAACTTCAAACTGAACAACAATAGAAAGACAAGTATTGGTTGAGAACACCTTTGATAAAAATAAGAGGTGGAAGACATTAAGTCTGTATCTACTTAATAGGCTTTAATGTTTGAAAGAAGCTCTATGATCACCTAATCCAACCTCACTAAAAGTAGATATAGAAATCTACTCAGTGGAGTTTTTTACAGGGTTTTAAGTCATATTGGGATGCAGAAACATGTCAGAAGACAGCCGTTTCATAATTCCTTTCACAATAAACATGTTCTTTAAATGATGGCAGTCTTGTGATATCCAAGATGTATCAATAAAAATACAACTTAAAGAGTACCTAAGTGGTCATAGAAGAAATAAAGGAGGACCAGCATTGAGCAGCACATCACTACAAACACACAGATCATTATGGGAGTCACATCAACTGTTTCATCATCGTGTTTCTCTGCCCCATCATCACGCTTGTGCTTCATGTACCGCCTGAAAGAGTAACATGGCTGCAATCAGTCCATTCCTTCTGCAACAAAACTTAAGAGTACTGAATCTTCAGCGAGAACTAATGGGGTTGGAAAACATGACACGATGCCAACGCTTGCATTGATTTTCACTCAGGCCAGCAGAAATCCACATTTTACATGGATATATGAACATCAGATATAACACAATGCATAAAATAGTAATCGCTGCATTAGTTTATCACGGGTACTATTTTTTCATTCCCTAAGAACTCAATACAATCCTCAAAATTACTGCAGAATAATTTACTAACTTCAGAAGAAATTCTAAAAATCAGGTTGTGTATATAAAAAAAAAAATGTTAGAAATGAGTGTGGCATAGACGACCTCCCCCCCCCAACTCCACTTACTGGTAAAAAGTAGCTATAAAATTTCAGTAAATGATTCATAATAAACATAGTATATGTTAGCCATCTAACCAGTTGGGTTTGCACTATACTAGTAAAAACGATTTTTACTTTTTTTTTTTTCTTCACAAAAGATTTTTATGGTGAATTTTTGCAAAAGCCCAAATAGGAAGCCTAGTACTATCCAGTTTTCCTTCTGAGCTGTTCAAATGTTTGGCTT
>Ga0065711_1007198_pt1 | contig 15408 bp, 8 predicted proteins | sample Hoacrofraction12_FD_59098 | JGI IMG/M metagenome (GOLD analysis project Ga0065711, IMG submission 59098) | Hoatzin crop microbial communities from Cojedes, Venezuela - Epithelial fraction 12 v2 (version 2) | ecosystem: Host-associated > Birds > Digestive system > Esophagus > Crop | place... | reverse complement strand
GCCAAGCTCTTTTCAGTGGTGCCCAGTGACAGGACAAGGGGCAATGGGCACAAACTGAAGCACAGGAAGTTCCGTCTGAAGATGAGGAAGAACTTCTTCCCTCTGAGGGCGACGGAGCCCTGGAACAGCCTGCCCAGGGAGGCAGTGGAGTCTCCTTCTCTGGAGATATTCAAACCCCGTCTGGATGAGGTCCCGTGCAGCCTGCTCTGGGTGACCTTGCTTTGGCAGGGGCATTGGACTAGATGATCTCCAGAGGGCCCTTCCAACCCCCACCATTCTGTGATTCTGTGATATTTTCGAAAATCATTTAACACCAGAACTAAACAATCAAGTAAACTGTTTTCTTTTTCTTTTTTTTCTCCTTTTTTTTTTTTTTCGTTTCATTGATTTGTTTGGGAGGGTTGATGACAAAAGATGACCTGTAAAAGGCCTCCTCTGAAAGGAGAAATATTTGAGCAATGTGTTACTCTTGTCATAAAAGTGATTGAACATTCAGGGCTAAGGTGGTAAATGAAAAATGATCAATACGGTCAACAGAACACATTGACTTGATCGATACAGAAAAAGCAATGTAAAATTCTAGTATTTTCTCATATATGCATGTTATATCAAGCCAGAATCTTAACTAAACTCAGAATATATTAAACCTAGATCCCTACTAAGTCACAGAAATATTTGAAATATATAGATTGTTTCTTAATCAGAAAAGGTGTCAAACAAGAATAAAACTCAATAAAAAAGTCTCTGATCTTGTTATTTATGTAGCGTTCTTCAGTATCTTGTATGAGATTTACTAAATCGAGACCACAGTAAATAAATTTACAAGGACAAGCAACATGATAAAAATCTCATAAAAAGTAAAAACGAGTTCTGCAGTAGTATGAAATGTATTTATGAATGTTAATAAAGGCTTTATGAATATCAAGTTGCCCACACACTCTCAGTGGACGAAAGTGGAACTTCATAAATCCAGCATAAGGAATATTTTGATGAAACAATTAGCTTTTTGATAGTTCCAACCTACATAAATGGAAATGCAGGAAACCAACACAAGCTTCCCCTGTTGGACTTCAGTGAAATCAGATGTTGATTACACATATTCATTTTCTGGCTAAAGAAGCTTCTTACAGAGTGTTCAGGTACTGCAATGACAAATACATCATCTCATCTAGGGAGCGCAGAAAGACAGTATCACATACCGACATAGCAAACCACGTAACCTCAAAGTATACATCATATAAGCTTACAGTGACTACTGATGAGGAAATCAACTAAGACAATGTTCTGTACAGTATTGGGTAGTGTGACAGAGAAAACAGATATCATAAAAAAAGGATATATTATGTTCAAATATATATCTTCTTAATATGTGGCCTTTGGAACCTCAGCTTTCTCATGGCCACATAGGTCAGTCATACACGTTAGAAGAGCACCTGACTCTCTGCAACTGAGTTGACTCATAAAAAGAATAATTCACCTAAGTATTTGCCAGCAGTTCAATGAAAAATTTGTAATTAAATTTGCAGTTCAGACTGCCAAGTACACAGAACGTTTGTAACATGACTGATTTTCCAATGAATGAATGAGAATTCTTTAAATGAGACTTATGAAACTGAATATATAACCAGCTGATGAATCCAGACGCAACAGCCCATTAACCTAAATTAATTTTCTCTAAAACAGGAAATTCTAAAACAAAAAATGCAGCCCTGCTGACTCCTGCCCTTTTCTGTAATGAAAACACACTAGCTCAAAAGCTGTGTCAGAGCAAAAAGTAAAGCAGTAACTAGCAACCAGGTGTTACCATGGGAGCCTTAGGGAACTACTGACGCACCCACTGTAAAAGCAAGGAGCTGCTAAGAGTTTGGCAAAGCAACAAATGCACCGCCACAGTGTGTGGCCTGAAGACAAAAGAATTTCTGGGTTAAAAGGAGCAGTGAGTTTTTTAATGCAGTGATTTTAAAAGAATATAAAGTACTCTGATACTGTAACCAGGAAGAACAGGGAGGAAGAAAAAAGAGAATAAATTATCACAGGACATAGACTGATGAAGTAATAACTAGAAATTTTTTGGCCATGGAAAATATTTGAAGGAGTAGACAGAAATGGTCCTGTCAAATGGGAGCAGTAAGACCATCCTGCATAATACTACTACAGGAAGATTAAAAATGAAGTGAAACTTCTAAAACCATCACCTCCAAAGTTCTAAAACGGCTTCTCTTTACTAAATTTTCACTCCATAAAGAATGAGAGCTTAAATCTTTTCATTAGTTTTCTTTCCAGCTCAAAAGTATTTAATTACACTGCTTTGACATGCAATTCATAAGTTTTATTGGTATTTTGGAACAGAACAGTGTCTGAGGACAAACCTGAGCAACTGGCAAAAGCAAAGGATTGGAGAGGAGGCCAGGAGGACAAGGAGGCGAGAACAGTACATTATATAAACTCGAAGATCTGTTGGCTTCCCCATCACAGCTAAATATTTGGTATCAAGTCCAGTGGAAGCCACAAGTTGTAGGTCAGCAGAAGCAGTAGCAGATAATAATTTCAGGCCAAGGCTTTGTCCTTCATAGAAAATCTGCAGTTGTACCCAATTCTAATAGGGGATGGAGAAAAACTCTCCACAGAACGACTTCTTCCGTATCAGAACAGACTCCTGAGAAGCACCAAGGTTTTTGCATTTTTTAAAACATTTTAGCAAGTCAAACACTTCTTCAGAATTGAGATTTAAGAAAATACTACCAAAAAATTAAAAGGTTTGATTGTTTTTCTGAAGATGCTCAAAAAACATATTGTGGGTGTGACCACTGGCTATTCTAGTGGCCTCTCCTGATATTGCTTCATATCGGCTAAGTCCATAAACTCAATTGGATGTGACTGTGGTACGTACCTACTACTAAGTCACTCAACACCATGCAAGACTTTAGAACAGGCACAAAATGTAGAGCGCCAGAGAACAGTACTCCAGATAAAAGTATTAAGTGCTGCAGTCATTTTAGTCCTCGGTCTCAAGTAGCAGAGGGACCGTACTGAATTAGGAATTAATGGATTAACATCTACATGGGAACAGTGCATTAGTATGCACCTTCCTCAGCTGATGATTTTTAGATGCTCAAGAAAAAGCTCTCGACCAGCACTCAGGGTCATGCCACTCATAGCAACTTGCACTTTGATTCCTCACAGGAGTAGTGATCCCATTTCCAAACAAGTTAAGCACCAATTTATTGGCTACTTCATAGGACTTCCGTGGGCATCAGCTCACAAGATCACTGACAAAGACATCAGGAGATCCTATCGTAGCTCTCCTTACAGTCGGTGGTGGCTTATATCTGCTTCCGCAGAGAGAAAAATGTCAGTTTTTCTTCCCTTGCTTTTCAGAAGGCTTGGAGGAAAGGCTGCAGACAGCAGAAGTCTGAAGGATGCATCCCGCTTCAAAGCAAATCAACATTAGGAGCATCGCTGTTAATGAACAGGGAAGCATCATATAAGTGTCTTAATTTATTCTGACTTAGTTTCTGACATAAGTGTTTCGGAAATTCTCTGCTGACAGTATTACGTGTAAAAATACACCATTCTAACTATTTGATTATACACAAAACTCAAACTGCTCAGTACAAACTGATACTCTGGGCTTCCTAGCTCATGTCCATGATAGATGTAAAACAAGTGATCTATGGAAGCTTAATGTCCTTGCTGGGTTATCCAGCCGAAAGGGCTATTGCTGGGTTGTAAAAACAAAACAGTCACAAAACTAAGAAAAGCAGGAATAAAACTAAAACCAAACAAACAAAAAAAAAAAAACCAACCCCACACAAAAACCACAACCAGAAAAGGCAAAATCCCTCACATTAATTGAAGATCCTCTCCTAAGTCAAAAGAGAAAACTGCAGGGCCAATCACTTGAAAAGAGAACGCAACTGTGTAACTTGATTATACCAATTTTACTCTTGAACATTTTTAGTTCAATGAAAAAGGCTGAGAGGTGTGAAGAATTATTCATTACTAAGCTCTCATTAAAGATGTATAAAATATTGTGCAGTGACTACTATATTGAGCTCAAAATTTCAGTCTTCAGTTTCAAAGAGCTTAGTAACTTTTGTTCAGTAAAATTTAAAACACATGCAAAAGCTCTAGGATGATGACTGCAATAATAATTTCCACTCTTGCAGTTCATCTACTGCAAGAATGAAAGTTAATTTTTATAGGAGACTAAAGACCCTAAGACCAGCAGAACCGCTGCAATTTTGTTGGTGTCCAAGTACCCACCCCACCTTTTCCTTTAACAAAAACCTCCCACTACTTCCTACACAATATTCAAAACAAATTAAGAAATGAAGCACCCACAATATGCCCTTTGAGAGAGAAAAAGAAATAGCTTTGAGCTCTATCAGTCCTTTCTGTATATTATGCTACTGGTATGTATCTATCAACAAAGTTGACAGGCACTAATGGGAATACATACAATTTCAATCATTCTGTCCAAAGAATTTATAATTTTTGTGTTAACAGGGTGTCTTAATAACAAAAATATGTGGCCTGCCATGTTAACAGGTATGCATACTTCAGAGCCAGGTCTGGCCTTTTCAGTTTCATAATGGTCCAAACTAACCATGGCTGAGGAATGACGATAAAGTATATTTGATAAAGTGCTGAGGCTCCTAAATTTTACCATGAGTGAAAACAGAAGACCAGCTTCTCACTTTCCATGATATGGCACTGCAGCTTTCTACCTAGCTTTACTGCATGTGATGAACTCGCGAAAACTTCACATGGGCAACCAAGCCAGCAACACAGGAAAGTCCCTAGCAAAGAGACCAAAAGCCTCTAGCAGAGAGATACCAACCAACATGTGAAACTAGAAAGTAACATTCCTAACTCCTCCTTACTTGTCCAAGCAAGCTAGCAAGGAAGTAGAAACTTCTGTCTCCAGATAGGTGTGCCCCATGGGGAAGCAGGTGGATGTAGCTCACAGCCTGGACTTTCTTCTTCTGTGTCCAAACACACACAATTCAATTATCTTTCCTGAATTCTTGATACTTGCAATAATGCAATTAAAAATATGGTCTGGATGAGAAGGCATGTCTGTAAAGGGGCATTCATTTCTGCTTGGAAATAAATGATGTAGCCAGACATGTCTTGAACAAGATAGAATGCTGGCAAACTCAGAAACTTCCAAATAAAGATATCTGTTTCACAGTGAACTTATTCTTCACATAAGTGGCTCATAAAGAAAAGTTTATTTCACAGGGCATGGACCACATTATAAAATGAACTAACCGATCATAGTCAGTACTACACCAAGAATATACCTGCATGTTTTCAGTTAATCTAACAAATACTTTAGTTATGTCAGACAGGAACTTCTCAAATAAAGCCCATTTCCTTTTCTATAAAGGAAAAAAAATACTACCACAAACTTCTTTAATTCATCACATTCCAACAGTCAACAGTATCATATTTCACATATGTGAAAGCACTGAGTTCTTCAGTTTAAAAAGAAAAAAAATTAAATATTACAGGTTCTTGGAGGCTTCCAAAGATCTCTTCCGTGTTAAAACACATGAAGGAAGCAGATTAAAAGAATATGGTCTGAGTAGAAGACAGGAAGGAAAAAATAAACTATATATATACACACATACACACATGTATCATAGAATCATTCAGGTTAGAATGAATCTTTAAAGGTCATCTGGTCCACCCCCCCTGCAATGAGCAGGGACATCTTCAACTCAACCAGGTTGCTCAGAGCCCCATCCAACCTGACCTTGAACATTTCCAGGCATGGGGCATCGACCACCTCTCTGGGCAATCTAGTCCATATATATAGAAACACAGATTCATTAAGGTTGGAAAAGACCTCTAAGATCAATATATATATGTTTGTGTGTATATATACATGTATGTAGTGCCTCATGCATTCATTTTCCTCAAGTATTTTGAGCCAATCCCTTTTTCAGAAAAGTAAAAAACCACTTGGCAATTAAAGTATTTCAAGCATAGTAGTAAAAGCTTAATCATTCTGCATTACAGAGTGCAGATATGTGTAATTTGCTGGGAAAAAATGAATAGGTTAATACGTATCCTCTAGAAACAACTCAATATTCAGTAGCTGTTCAGTACACTAGCTTCATTATTCTTCTATATGAATACCTTCTAATAAAAGAAGTTACTATTAGCATAAGCAGATGCAATACGTTTTCATCATTATAAAGCAAAATGAAATGAATCAGGAAAATTAATTCCTGTTGCAAATCTCATTCCTCCCAAATCCTTCTCTGAAAACTTAACAGCTTAACCGTTTGTACAAGCTGATAAGGTTCTAGAACAGGAATGTGCACATGTCTAACAATATGATGCTCGCAAGCCCAGGGCTAGCTTGTGATTTCACAATTTGAAAGGTCAGTATCCTGTTGAATGCCCCAAGGATCATGAACTAACTTTGAAAGGTTGACTGACTCCCAGTCTGGTTGTTGCTTTGAGAAGGGAATTACAACAGATCTGGACTTGGTGCATTAAGTGTTCCCTACTAAGTCAGGGAAAGTATGTGACCAGGTCTGTCATGAACACAGAGTCAAGGACTTATCCGTTCCCCACCCCTTCCATCCCAAATACGTGCTGACAGGCAGGATAAAGGGGGTAAAAGCAAACAGACAGAAAGTTAAAACACAGGGTGAACATGCCTTATGTTGTCAAGAGTTTTCAAGGTGGGGCAAAAGGTGGAAACATCTTCATGTGTTGCATCACACAATACAGGAGAAGAGAAGCAGTCAAAGCAGCCAGGTTACCTGAACGCTGTGTAAGATCGCAGGTCAACAACCAAGAGACCCTGGCTGGATGACAGAGCAAGGGGTTGCACCAACGAGCAACGGGTGAGCAGGAAGCACCGACCGGGCTTGGGCACGGCGTCGAGCTCTGCCCCTGCTCTTCCGCTCCAGCACCCCCCATGCCAGGCACAGCCCGGAGCAAGGGACACGGCCCAGCACGCTGCTAAGCCGCGCAGAACAAACCCCAGTGCTGCGGGAGGTGGTTTGGAAAGGAGAGCAGACTGAGTGCAATGCGAAGAGACGTGTCTGTAGTAACTTCTAGCATGTGAGGTTTAATGTTTGGTTTATCCTCTTCCATGCTAACAGTTTCTTAAGCTAAAATTGCGCTATATTTCTCAGATTAAAACAATTCCATCTATTTTTATCTTTTAAATTAATTCCTAAAAAAATACTCACATAAAATAAGGTGTCATGGCTACATTGTTACAATTACGCTTTTTTGCTAAATACCCTTTTATTTATGAGCTAGCTATCAGCCAAGAATGAAAATTTGAGCAACTAGTTCCTTTGCGCCACACTGACTCAACAGAAATATGAAAATGAAAATTCTATTACTGACTTCATTCAGGATTTACAAGAGACATTCTAAAGAGGAGACTCTATAAAAAGGAAAATTTCTACTCAGCAGAGCAATATTGCTTGTGTATTCTGCAAAGGTCATCTGCACAATGTTGAACACATCTGTGTTGAATACGCTAAGCATGAGTTACATGTGCTTAATAACCCCATTATACAGTAGTAAAAGGTTTAAGAAGTCTCATCGATGAATACTGAATGACTGTAGTAGTACACAGAAATACACTAAATCAGAAAGAAACTTCAATATATCAAGCGGAAAGTATCATCCTATTGAAAGAGACAAGCAGAAGTGGGTACTTCTTCCCAATCCCAGCATTTGCTGCTCAGACACATAATATTAAAGAACACCAGCCACTTCTGAGGTTGTGGGAAGAGATACTAAAAATTAATTTACCGAACAGGAAACTAAATATGGTAATTTAGACCGTGCGCTTAAGGCAAAACCGCAATACATTTCTAAATATCTCTGGCTGGAAATCTTGTTTAAAATACACCAAAAGCTCATATCTCTTTAGTTCCATACTACTGTATTTTCTAAAACATTTAAAGATCACTACAAAATGTATTTGGATCCATTAAAAATAGCACACCCAACAGAATCAATATTCCAAAGAAATTAACACAGGAAAGGGAAAAAAGTTATCCATGTATCCATACCCCAAATTCTTTGAACTGCAAATAAATCAGTTAATCTTCAGGAATATGTACTGAAGGGAAATGGAATAAAAATTGCCATTGCTTTTCAGAACTTGGATCTATAATAATTAGGTTAATTAACACCTCAAAGGAAAATCTTGTAATTAGTGTATTCTTTTTGTAATCAGGCTTATTTTGTAGCCTTTCTAACTTTCATGGCTTGATGACACACAGCAAATTAAGTTGATGATAAATAAGAAGCAAATAAGATTTCTACATCACTCTCAAGGAGGAAGCAAAGATGGATTACAAACTTTAATATCCAAATTGCTTCTGAAGTCATTAGAAGCATACATCTTTAATCACATTGGCTGTGTATCTATTTTCCTATCAAATCTCATCTATGACAGAAAATAAGCCATCCTGCTCCTGCTTCCACCTCGATTCATAAGGTGAGAAGTCCCACTATCGCACAGTTTTTGTTCTTCCAGTAATTCTTCTCCCAGTTTCACAACTCCTCGTAGACCTAAAGCATGTCTTTCAAAAATATATCCAGTTATTAATGAAAATTTCTGGTAGCACCAAGTTGCCCACCATTCTAGGAGACCTATTCCAGCAGATAGTTTACTTATAGTTTTCATTTATTTCTAGTTTCAGTTTCCAGATAAAGGATTTTATAAGACAAAAAAACCCTACACTACGATAAGACTTTTTGCTCATACATGTATTGGTTGAGATGGTAATACCTCTTAACTTACTACTCTAGTAAGTACTTACTTCGGAATTCTTACTGAAAATCATTTTAATGGCACAATGTTTTAGTTTAAATTAATTCTACAATATTATTCACGTCATAAGTGCTACCAGAAACAGTCTTAAAATCTACACTGGCAGCTAATTTAAGACAATTTCTTTTTATTGATAAGCCTGTATATAACTGAAATGCATCCAAAGTCTTTAGTCTGCCATTAAAAGACAACACTTGAATCCTTCACATAATTCTTCTCTGATCTCCTTCCAATATGTCAACTTCTTTTTTGAGAATAGGGAATCTTTCCAATAATCAACTCATTAATGTTATGTTATAAGAATAATACTGCCTCACTAAATTTACTTTATACCCACCAGCTGATCCACTTAAGGATCATATTATCTTTTGCTACTATGAGCTCACATTCAGTGGGACATCATACCAGATATTTGGAAGTTGCTGCTTAACAAACCATACCAACTCCCTGCTTATATAGCATGCAACTGACTTCATTTGTTTTTAATACATTTGATTCACATTTGGTACTATTAAAAACATTTCTTTTTTTCAAGTTAACCCCCTGCTAAATCACAGAATGGCAAGGATTGGAAGGGACTTCTGCGGATCATCTAGTCCCACACCAGGGTCAAAACAGGGTTACCTAGAGCAGGCTGCACAGGACCACGTCCACGCAGGTTTTGAGTATCTCCAGAGAAGGAGAATCCACAACCTCCCTGGGCAGCCTGGGCCAGGGGTCTGGAAAGTAAAGATGTTCTTGCTCACATTCAGATGGAACTTCCTCTGCTTCAGTTTGTGCCCATTGCCCCTTGTCCTGTCGCTTGGCACAACTGAAAAGAGTCTGGCCCCATCCTCCTGACACCCACCTTGCAGATATTTAGAGGCATTTCTAAGGTCCCCTCTCAACCTTCTCTTCTCCAGGTTAAACAAGCCCAGCTCCCTCAGCCTTTCCTAGTAGGAGAGATGCTCCATTCCCCTCATCATCTTTGAACCCCTCCGGTGGACTCTCTCCAGCAGTTCCTCATCTTTCTTGAAGTGGGGAGCCCAGAACTGGACACAGGACTCCAGTACACCAGCGCAGAGTAGAGGGGAGGAGAACCTCCCTCGACCTGCTGGCCACACTCCTCTTGATGCACCCCAGGATCCCATTAGCCTTCTTGGCAACCAGGGCACACTGCTGGCTCGTGGTTAACATGTCATCTACCAGGACACCCAGGTCTCTCTGCACAGAGGTGCTCTCCAGCAGGTCCGCCCCAGCCTGTACTGGTGCATGGGGTTGTTCCTCCCCAGGTGCAGGACCCTGCACTTGCTCTTGTTGAACTTCTTCAGGTTCCTCTGCGCCCAACTCTCCAGCCTGTCCAGGTCTCGCTGAATGGCAGCATAGCCTTCCAGTGTGTCTACCACTCCCCCCAGTTCTGTGTCATCAGCAAACTTGCTGAAGGTATGCTCTATCTCTTCATCCAGGTCACTGATGAATAAGTTGAACAAGGCTGGGCCCAGTACTGGCCCCTGGGGAACTCCACTAGCTACAGGCCTCCAACTAGACCTGCTAGTGCACTCAGTTACGTTATAAAAATGTCCTAGAGTTAGAACTATTATAGTTATACAAATTATTATATGAGCAGCTATATCTGTTCCAATAATTAGAAAGTCTTTTATTTCAATAACTGGAAAAAATGCATCAAATACTTTTAGTCAGTGTAGGTTTATGATACCAACAAGAATTTGCTTATCAGCCAAAATGAAAATCCATTACTTCTTTTGTAACAAGGCCACCAGCTATTAACTAATGTCATCATCTTTTTAAACGTAAGCTGATACACCTACCCTGCTTTAATTAGCATTTTTTGACTTAAATGAAAAAGACTGAAATATGCTAATACATTTGTTGACTGTGAGAATTTTTGGAAGTGACATGTAGCTCACAAGATATTCTGAAAAAACAAAACATATAACTGCATTTCAAGCAAACTGAAAAAAAAAACCAACTAAAAATGCAACCAAAGCCACTTTTGCCTCAAAATCTTCAGATGTTCCTGCTCTATAGCCATGAGCCTGATTAAATCCACAGGATTGTTAAGAACCTGCTGTATGTTTGGGGACAGAAAATGGTTGAGCTCTACTTCACTGCATCTTGCTATACAACTTCAAGGACACGTGCAGGATAAAGATATTACAATAATTATTCATATTAGTTTGATCTTCTTGCTTAAGAGTTTGGAGATCCCACGCAAGAACACCATTTTCTGAAAACTCTTCCTTGAACCAGTTTCGAGAAGACCATACCCAAGAAAAGAATACTGTCAGAAAAATGGCTGGGCAAGTCTCAAAACTCCAGGCTGTATTATTTCAGTAGAATAGCATAGCATAGCACAGAGTATTTCAGGTGGAAGGGTCCTACAACAGTCATCTGGTCCAACTGCCTGGCCACTTCAGGGCTGACCAAAAGTTAAAGCATGTTACTAAGGATATTGCCCAAAAGCTCTTAAACATTGACAAGTATGGGGCATTGACCACCTTTCCAGGAAGCCTGTTCCAGGGTTTGACCACCCTCTCGGTAAAGAAATGCTTCCTAATGTCCAGTCTAAGCCTCCCCTGGTGCAGCTTTGAATCATGCCCACGCGTCCTATCACTGGATACCAGACCATAGTGAGGATGAAGACAGTATCAAAGACTTTCCCAAGCTTCAGCTATGCAATCGCTTGCACTAATTCTTCCCTGATGAGTGCCCTACATTTACAGGAAACATCCATCCAGCTCCTCCCTGCTCCAATCTCTCTACTGCAATTCATTCATTCTTGCAATGGAGCTACAACTGGGAATACCAGCAAAGCTTCCCAATGTTTACTTTAGCTTGACATTCAGCCATCTATCTTTTCATATCGTTTATGTATTATATTTCTTCTCATCCAAGACACTACCTCCCATTATGATTACACTCAGTCAGCCACGATTGGGAAAACTTTACAGCAATTCTCTCTCCCAATGTTAAAACTATGGTTCTCTGCAAGGATAACTCATATCCTTGCCAGGCAAGCCATGAGGTTTGGCGTTGCGTGATTATATTACAGTGCACAGTGTCTACACAAATCTGTGTTCCTACATGGTTTAAGTCTTATTGTCATTAGATCCATATTTATTACCTGTGTCTCTTCTCTTGGTTTGGCTTTGATGAGAAGATGTCAGAAGGCTGGACCCAAAAAGAGACTCCAGCTTCAAGAATACAGATGGATCTCAATTTGTGAGAAGACATCAGCTCTGCAAGTAGGAAAGATCACCTGTCTTCTGCTCATATAACACTCAAGGCCGTGACACAATCTACACAACTGCATCAAGTCAGATACTTTACTTATTCAGTGTATTTGTAAAGATCTCCAGCAAATTCCTTCTCAGAACTTCCTTGTTGCACTTGGACATACTTATGCCATACACAGCAAACCGACTTCATATGATTACTACCTGTTAGACTGAAGAGTCTAAGTAATATATTTTTGTTGTTGTTGTTTTAATTTAGACTATGATGAAAACAGTTTCGTCCACACCACAAAGTAAACAAAAACCCCTTTCTGGTAACCCTGATCCACTAATAATTTATTAATGATGAACAAGATGGATAGTTTCTCAATAGGTGGAAAGTCTAACATTTAAGAACACAAAGAATTACTCAGTAAACTAGGTCCATTTTAGCCGTAAGCTTTTCCAGTCGCCATTTACTGCAAACTTATGACAGTCCTGAGAACTTGCATGTCCAGCTACGATACAATAACAAATTTTCTCACCATGTCTCCTTCTTGGCTTGTGTGGCAGGAGAGAAGAAAAAGTAGCCACTGGGTTTCATTGCTCTGAGTTTAAGAACCATTATTTCATAAAAACAGAACATGGGAGTAACGGATGAGATCTAAAGCCCTCTGAATCTTCATTCTCCCCCCAGCAACTGCTAACAGGCATATACATAAACTCAGAAGTACAAGCACATATATTAACACCTTTAAACAGTGAATATAATCACTGGAAGGCATAGACTGACAAGGTCCAGACCTTACAGGACACTACATACTATAAATAGGATATAGTTTTCTAGCAAGGGAGAATAAAAATAGAAAGGATAAAATTTAGTTAGAGATTCTCTTAGCCAGCACAAAAAGTCTCTGTACTGGGAAGATCCCGAGTTTCCAGAGAGGCACAGATGTTACTGAATCTGATGGCAAAGAAGAAACAGTGATGGTCAGAACGTAGCAGATGTTTCTTGCAGAATCTAACGGATGAAAAAACCCACCCTGAAATAAATAGGCATCTGCTAGTTTTTAGTTCAGGAATTAATTTAAGTGATACATAGTATAATATTGGAGAAAAGTAAGGTGGATTCTATTCCTATTCCACAAAATAACTACATAAATAATGTTTAAAGCTCAGTTTTAACCAGAAAATAAAAATTCCATATTAATTTTTTGATAGGTTTTGACTTTGACTCCCTGAAACAAATGGCCATCACCTAATTAGCCAATGCCAGAGATGACTGATCCCACGCTCCCAGAAACGGCACAGATCCGGGAGTTTTCTGATGGAAACAGTGCTTAAGCAGAAACTAACTTCACAACTGGGAAAGCAGTCCTGTTCAAGTAAGGAAAATGAAAACAGTATTAACTTTATTCTAGAGTGAATTGAGCTGGAATGATCAAACAATATGCCTTCAGAATTCATTTTCCCTTAGGTCTGCTGAAGATGACTTCAGCTGAATCCAGCTATCCAATAGAGAAATTGCTCAAAAATTCCATGCAACTACCAACACAAGAGGAACACGTATAAGGCATGCAGTGCTCCATTACCTGTTACTGGTTTTCTCAAATTTGACTAAAACATGCAAACACACTCACAAACCCTCCAAAGAAAACCTCTGCTGGTACACGCATGGGTGAGGTTCAGATGCAGCTCCCTGACAATCAGAATCCGTACTATATTTCGTATGGAGATTAGTTAGCATATCAGATCTAGGGTTCAGATGCAATAACACCAACGTTCACTGAATATAAATAATATCTGATTAACTGGAATGGTTGGGAAAATATTTACGTTTCTCATAGCAACATGGAAACCAGTCCATTTTTCAAATACACTGCACAAGAGATTGGATCAGGCACAAATTCTATGAGAAGAAATCGCAAAGTATAACATCAGCCATAATTATCATGATTTTCTAAATAAATTGCTCTAATTAAAACTATTTGGAATTTTATCTAATTATTTGTTTATTTTATAGATATAGGTTGCTTTGTTTCACCGAGTGATACTATATCAAAAAACTGCAAAATCATTAACCAATAATTTTTGCCTGCCTTACAACACCCTACTGTTTCATTCTAAGCTTCTGTAATGGGCATCCTAAATTTACTGGTGGAAAACCACAAAACATACAGTGCAATTCAGAATTGTCTCTTCACAGCAACTCCAGAAGGACAAAAATGTGTCCTACTGAAAGAAAACATAATCAGTCATGAAAAATCTGAAACGGGAACACTCACTATTCTTTGTGTTATTATTACAATTCTGAAATAATACATAATAGCCCAAAAATTTAAAGATCCTAAAAAGCACATCTGCTGTGTGGTTCTGGGAATGAAGACACATTTGTAAAACAGTCACACTGCTATTTAAAATACCTAGGAAAAACTACCGAAAAGAATCACAGGTGGACACAAGAAAACTTAAATCTCATCTAAAGAGCAAATCGAATCTTCAAAAATTATACACAACTCCTTCATCTTTCCATCCACGTGTTCACATGAGTACTTTTGGTGTTTTTCCAGAAAAGAACTGCATTAACGTTGCTGGTTTATGGTTGGGTGTTTGTTGGGGTTTTTTTCATCTCCTTAAGATACATAACTTGCATTTAATTATTACGCAAAACCACCAGAAACAAAAAAAAATATCCCAAGTCCTTACGGGAAACCTCCACAAGCATCAAATATCAGTAATGGTAGTAAAGACCTACCTAAAAATGTAATTCTTTTTTTCCCAGTAAAACTATCCAGAGTCTGATAAATGGAATTGTAATTCATTTTGGTGATGCATGAAGGTGAGAATAAGAGGTTGTATCCCTTCAGGACGTATTTTAGTTATACATTTCCTCATAAAAAAATTCATAGAATTAAAAATTGTAAGAGTTATAGTAAAAAAGATTAACTGTTATAAACCCTCAAACAACAAAACTAGCAATAAATACAATTACCTTCTACTTTTAGCTAATTGTGACATTGAAACCAGAGAAAAGAAACATATTTCAATTGTTCAATTCAATATTGCTGAGAACAGAAATTCTAATAAATTTTTCAGTCACACGTTCTTACAAAATCTCAGTAATAATAATGTGATAAGAGACATTTGGCAGGGCATATCTGTTACTCTTTCAGCATAGCAACAAGCACTGGGAAAACGGGTACCCCAGCAAGCAGTAATCCTCTTACATCTCTGACAGCCAGAGAAAGTTTTAATTAGTTTGCTAGTTCAAGGCTTCCTAGAATAAATGCATTTCTGTCATTTCTAATGCATTCTCATGATCAGTTAATGGATTTTTTTTTTTTTTTTTTTTCCTCTCCCTCTGGC